>Ga0209633_10003697_pt1 | contig 14050 bp, 10 predicted proteins | sample Cruoilmetagenom1_FD_187290 | JGI IMG/M metagenome (GOLD analysis project Ga0209633, IMG submission 187290) | Oil polluted marine microbial communities from Coal Oil Point, Santa Barbara, California, USA - Sample 1 (SPAdes) (version 2) | ecosystem: Environmental > Aquatic > Marine > Oil seeps ... | reverse complement strand
TCAGTATCCTTGTATTCTTCATACTAAGGCCGGTAAAAACCATGTTCCCCATATCTCCGCCTTCACAGAGTTCCAGCAATAAACCTACATGACCGATTTCATGAAAAACACAGTTACTGATGGTTACATTTTCAATGTTTCCCCTGGACAGCAGACCAATTCGTACAGCATCCCAATTACTTGTAAAACTACAGTTGGTGAGGGAGATATTCTGACAGGATCTGTCAACCCGGGAACTCTGAAGGCATAGACAATCATCGTTTGCATTTAGATTGCAGTTGGTAACTCGAACATTCTCACATCCGTCAAAATCCAGACAGTCACTAGTACCGCGAAAAGAGCTGTCAACAGTTACTCCTTCAACGATAATATCTGAGCAGTATAGCCAGACAGCAGCCCAGCTCGGTGTATTTCTAATGGAAAGATGGTGCATTGACAAGTGAGAGCAGTTCAGAAACCGGAAGATCATCGGCCTGTTTTTCTGCGGATCGAACGAAGCAGGAAAGAGCTCCGCATTTCCATCGATGCAGCCCATTCCCGATATTTCAATATTCTGTGCATCCACCGCAAACAGCAGGCATATGTTCAGAGATTCTTCATTCTTGTACATATGCTTGAAAGTATCTGTGGAATAGTCAGAGATGCATGAGCTGCCTTTCAAGACTGCACCGGCTTCCACTTTCATGTGAATATTATCCCGGAGATATAAAGTCCCGGTTAGGTAACAACCGTTTGCGATACTGACGGTACCTCCTGTCCGGGAACATTGATCAATGGCCGTTTGAATTGCAGTTGTATTTATTGTACTATTATCACCAATGGCACCGAAGTCACGTACATCATAATCCCTTGTGTATTTCATTTCTGAATAACTCTCTCAGCTGTCCCAGCTTTTCCTTTAAAAATTGAAATCCCGATAAATGTAATTCTCCTGCTTGCCAGTTTCAGATGAACGGCTCCTTCTTTGACAGCCAGAGCTCCCCCGACATACCCACTCGCAGTAGAAACCCAGGCTTTACTGATTTTTTGAATAGTAGTTAGCAAAACATCTAATTCTATCAAAGAATTGTTCACCAGCGTGATATGAATACCCTCATTTCCCCCGAGGCTTCTAACACTGAGAATTGTTACAGCATCAGAATCACAGTGAATAAGCTGAGTGGAGGCAGAGGGCTCTGAGCTTGATTGGGTGCTGACCACAGGATTTCGTACCATATCCGAAATACCTGCCAGCTCAACGGGGTTATATTGGCCGTGAGTCATAAATTCATATTTAAATCGCTTGAATCCCGGCTGTATACGCCCGAAATTTGTATCCCAGTAGTTGTTCATCGGCCACGCAATCATCCCGGGATTAGCATGTCTGGGTATCTGTTCCAACGGAGGACCAAAATGAAACCCTCCAGCCATCACCAACGGAGCATCCCGGCAGAACAGTGCTGCTCCGAAATCATCTTCATGCATACTTAGATAGTTATCGACACATTGCCAGCCCCTGCTGCTCCCCGGAAGCTGCTCAGAATCAAGTTCAGTCGAAACTCCGGCAGTATCAAAATGAGCATTCCATCCCTCGTCTAAGGAAAGTGGAATATAGAAGTACAACCCTTCGGGATTATCATCTACCTCTTTAGTAAAACTAATATCAATACCGATGAGAGCCGAGTTACCACGGATAGTAATTCTACGGCTGAGCTTGCGAACTCCGGGAGCTTCATAGACTGTAGAATGAATAATCTCATGAGGATATTCCTCTACACTGAAGGACACTACCCCTTTTGCTTTTTCATATACCGCCTGCCATTCCTGCCAGTTGGAGATATCACGTTTTTCATTTTCAAGATTGCGCTTGAAAAAAGAATTCCGGCTCTCATCAATCAACCCGTCAGGGCGTTCCCGAATAAATTTGAAAAAGCCCACTGATTCACCGGAGAGTATCTCTCTGCCTCGAATACGGTCTTTCAGGGACAGAATATGTCCACTCTCTGAATCAAATTGAAGCTCATACCACTTCGATTGTATGCTTCCGATTGTTTTGGGTTTTCCTTCCAGTAAAGCATTGGAAAAATCAATATTCAGTGAGACAGAGGAATCTTCTTTCCTTTCTATTGTGTAGCTCAACTCATCAGATTGAACGATCGGTTTCAAATCCTCCAAACCAACATTCTGAAAGCAGTAAGGCCCGATGAATATCGGACCGCAAAGTTCCCCGATACGGTCGGAGGCAAGATTTTCATTCTGAAATCTGTTCGCCCGGATGAATCTTCCGGTGGTCCTCCATTGAGAAGGAATGAATAGGTAAACATTCTGAAATGAGGCTGAAGGATTATAAATCAGCAGACTATTTATTCGATCGGCCGATCTTTGATTTCCCGCCAGAGTATCCAGTTCCTCCGCAAGACGAAAGAAGGCGTTTTCCCGGGCGATGTAAGCACTGTTGGTTTTTATATGTTCCTGGGCGGTATGCTGTTCATTCGTTACCAAAGTGTTATAACTGCCCCAGGTATGCTCCTCATATAGGGCAATCTGGTCTTGAACCAGTCTGCTTCTTTTGTTTTTCTCTGCCTGATTCGATCGGACCGGCCAACCAGTTAATACTCCGACCAGATCGGCAGCAAAAAGTAATCGCCGGGCTTCCCGGGTTACTTTGGTTTCATGGGCCGCCGCCCCGGATCCGAAGATCCAGTAATCCGTCCAATCACCGGATTTCAAGGGGATGGTTCCCGGATCCTGTTCTCTGATTCGTCTAAGTAGATCCCAAGGAGTCACATACCTGATTGGCGGATTCTGCCGTTTCTCATTCCATTCCCTGATAAGCCCGGCAGTAAAAGGATTTGGCGGGGAATTATCCCACATCTGCGGTGAATGAGTTGTTGTGAGATAGCAGAAATCATAGGGGTATTTCTTCCCTTCAAGATAATCAGAATACTCATTCCACCCCGCCTGCATTTTTTCAACTGAACCGTCCCAGCTGTAAAGATTCTGATCGAACATTGTATAGTGAGCACCGTTCATTACCAGGATGGAGCATCCGGAGGGACCTTCCCATCGAAATATCTCCGGGCGTTCATCAATCTGACGGCCGAAATGAGTATTCACTGCCATAGTGAGTAATTCGATACCTTCATCCAGCATCATATCCACGATTGGCCAGGGAATCCCGTTGACATCGTGAATATTCACAGTTTTGATTTCTATTCCAAATCGTTCTTCTAGAGTTCTTTTTCCCTGGAACAGGTATGCCAGAGATACCGCATTCGAGAGAGGCGTCCCGTTATACGCAAGGCCGGAGATTGCCAGTCTCCCTTTTTTCAGATACCCCTTAAACTTATTGATCTGATCGGGAGATGCCTTATCCAACCACCACAGAACCGGTTGTGTAACCTCACAGGTCCATTTGGGCTTGCTGATTTCCGGCCAGTCCGCAGTACTATCCAGCAGTTCAAGGGCCTGATCAAGATACTCAATCTGCAGAGCCTTCATCACAGGCTGGGAGTGAGTATATCCGAGATCCAGATGGCTGTGATGAAGAACAAGGACTTCCTTTATCCGGATCAAGATTTCATCCTCCCGAAGACTTATCCCTTCAAACCAGAAAAGGAAAGTCCGCCAAAAAGGTATTTCTGCATCAGAAAAAATACAAGAACAGGAAACAGAACTGCCAGAGAGGAAATAGCCATAACCGCACCCCAGTCCATCTGGAAAGGTGTAATCATATAATAGATGGTAAGACTTAAAGTGTATTTGCTCATTTTACTGAGGTAAATAAGGGGGTCGAGGAAATCATTCCAGCTTCGGACAAATTCATAAACCATGACAGTCAGGATCGGTGGTTTGAGCAGGGGCAGAAGTATTCTGAAAAAGATTCCCAACCTGCTGCTGCCGTCGATAATACCGGCTTCATCCAATTCGTAGGGAATTTGAATAATAAACTGCCGGAACACAAATATATAGAATGGAAATCCGAACATCATGGGAACAATCAGGGGAAGAAAGGTGTTAGTCCATCCCAAACGGCTGAATTCCATAAATTGAGGGATAACTTTTACATCCCAGGGAATGAGAATGCTTGCAATAACGATAATGAAAAACACATTCCTTCCTGGAAAATCCATTCTGGCAAAGCCGTATGCGACAATCGCTGAAATAATGGTTGTCCCTGCAATATTTATAGCAACAATCTTTATTGTATTTACAAAACCCGACATTGTATCAAAATTCCCAAAGCCCCTCCGAAAATTATCAAGACTGAATCTTTTAGGGAATAGGTCCGGTGGATATTTAAAAATGGCGATCGGACCGTTGATGGCTTTAATAAAAACCCAATATACGGGGAGAAGAAAAACGGCAACTGTTATAGTGAGCAGCAGGAAGGTTGCAGTTTTGTAAACCTTGGTTGAGATATTTCTATTAATGAGCATTATAGCATTTTCCCCTTCTCAGATTGATAGAACACCCATTTTTTCGAAGATTTCATAATAACGAGAGTAAGAAAAAGAATAACAACAAACATGAACCAGGACAGAGCGGACGCATAACCCATTTTGAGGAATTTGAAGGCATTCTCATATTCCAGATAACTGTAAAGATACGTTGATTGTGCCGGTCCGCCAGAAGTTATAACGATGATAGGCGCCAGTACTTGAAACTGCTGTATGAGAATTATAATCGTATTAATCAGAATGGTCGGAGTTATCATTGGCAATGTAATATGCCTGAACTGGCTAAACTTACCGGCACCATCAACTTCCGCCACCTCATAAAATGTTTTAGGAACTCCCTGAATTGCAGCAATAAAAAGTATCATCGGTTGGCCGATAGCCCAGATGCCAGTCAGGACTATCGAATACAGGGCAATATCCGGATTTTCGATCCAGGCAATGGGGCCCACACCGATAAAGGATAAGAGATAGTTAAACAGTCCAGTCTGGGTATTGAACATGTACCGCCAGATCAGTCCGCCAACAGCTCCCGACATAACAGCTGGTAGATAAATCAGGGTTCTGGAAATCCGTGTACCCGATATTTTTCTGGTAAGAAGCATGGCTATCATCAGGGAGATAACAAGCTGCAGCGGTACTTCCAGAAAAACAAATTTGAGAGTTCTTCCCATAGCCGGCAGAGCGTATCCGGCAGGGTCGAAGATCTTGAAATAGTTATCAAGGCCGATGAATGTCAGGTTCTTGAAATAGTCCCAATTGCAGAAACTGACAATAAAAGAAAACAGCATGGGGCCTGAGTAAAAAAACAGGAAGCCCAGGAACCAGGGAAGTATAAACAGGTAACCGGAAATCCGCTCCTGCGACTTTATTGAGTATCGAGACATAGAGGAATATCCTTAAGTTTTCATTTGGGATACCGATCCGGTTCCCTATTGGAGAATCGGACCGGTAACACTTTTTTAAATCGCAAAAGACTCCAGATAAGAATCTGCAACTACTTTGACTGGAGAATCACATCCATCTTTTGAGCAGCTTCATCCAAAGCAGTCTGAATATCCGCATCTTCCAGAAAGATACGCTCAAGTGCCAATTTAAACTCGTTGTCAGCTTCAAACCATTTCGGGCTGCGGAGAAATACCGGAGCCTTGGTGGCTTTATCACCAATTTCGGCAAAGACTTTCATGTATTCATCATCCATAAGTCCGAGTTCTTCAGCCATACCCTTGAAGACAGGAAGTCCCCAGTGTTGTTCCGCAAATACACGGCCTCCGGCAGGACCACCGATATATTTGATGAACTCCCAGACTTCATCCTTATGCTCTGCTTTTGCAAACATGGACCAGGTAGCTGAATGTATTACAGGAGAAATGGAGTCTCCTTTATGAGGTACAGGTGCCGGTACAATACCGAATCTCAAGCTGGTATCCTCTGTGTAGGTAGAAACAGGCCAGAGACCGTTATCCATCATGCCAACAATACCGCTTTGAAACTCATTCTGACCCAAATTCTGATAAGCATCCATCGTTCCGGTGGAAATTGACATATCAAAGAGTTCTTTGTACCACTGAACAACTTCAACAACTGCTTGTGAATTGATATAGCCTGATGCTGTTTTTCCATCCGGGCTGCAGAGATCTCCGCCGTTAGACCAGATAAATTGCTGAAGAGCGTAGGTATGTCCCGGTATTGCCACATATCCATATCGGGCGTTGGCGCCTGTCTCATTGTTGTTGATAGCTTTAGCAGTTTTAATAAAGTCATCAAAGGTCCATCCCTCTTCAGGATAAGGAACACCGGCTTCATCAAAAACATTCTTGTTATAGAACATGGCCCGGGGACCAAAATCCTTGGGGAGGCCGTAAATACCGCTTTTGTATTCCGCCCACATCTTGGGAACTGGAAGGTACTGATCCATATCGTAATTATCCCTGGCGATAAAGGGACTCAGATCCTGAACGATTCCCGCTTCAGCCCATTGTGAGGTGTTCCACATGAGGAGACCGTCGGGGGTGTCACCCGCAGCATGAGCAGTGAGAACCTTGTCATCATAGCCCTGGGGAACACTCTGCATCTCGACTTTAATTCCGGGGTTCTGTTCTTCAAATGCTGCGATAATCGGTTTGGTGATTTCAATCCCGGGGCCGGAATCCCATGTGAGGTAAGTAACGGTAACAACATCCTCTCCGCCAGCGTCTTCACTGCTTCCTGCTGCCATCAGACCGAGTGCAGGAATAAGCATCATCAAAAAGATGATTGTGATGCCTTTTTTCATTTGTAACTCCCTTTAACAAAATTAACCTTGAAATATTATAGTTTTCTTGGTTAATTCCAGATTAAAGTCCTCTATACCCCTATACCAGTTACCAAAGTAACCGATTCAGGTACTTTAGTACTCCAGCCTGTATTATTAATGGAACTCAATCTTATCTATGTGGTATTTCATCGCCAGTCTCATCGCCTGAAACCGGTTTTTAACATTGAGTGTTGAATAAATGACACTCAAGTAGTTTTTTACCGTCTGAATACTCAGATGAAGCTTGTCAGCAATCTCCTCATTACTGTAACCCCTCATAACATGAATGAGAACTTCTCTATTCCGATATGAAAGCTGGTTGAACCAGTCCGGGACACTATTGCTGTTTTGGTTTCTATCATTCTGATTCCTGCTGTAGTTGAAAACCGAAGGTGACACGATCCGTGTTCCCGCTGAAGCCCCGAGGATGGAAGCTGCCAATTCCTCTGAAGTGATATCCTTAAGGAGAAATCCGACAGCACCGGCTTTCATGGCATCCTGTACATAATCATCATAACCGAAGGCCGTTAGGATAAGAATTTTCATATCCGGTTTGAGACGCAGAATATCAGAAGTAAGCACTATTCCGTCCTTTTCCGGCATATGAATATCCATCAGTATTATATCAAACTCATCCTTCGAGAGCGCTTTGAATACTTCCTCATGATGGTTGGCTACTGTGACTGTGAAGTCGTACTCTTCATTATGTTCAAGTGACTGCTTAAGAGTATCGGAAAAGAGCTTCTGGTCGTCTACGATAAGAACATTCATCCTGCAATTCTAACATAGTCAATTCCACTTCAGTGAAATAGCACAGTTCTGCTGAAGAATATCTCCCTTGGAGATTTCCCGATCATCTGCCCGGTTGTCGCTGAGAAGAACCGTACGGCAGTCGGCAAATGCAAAGACAGGCCGGCCCTCAGGGCTTTGATGTGAAATCTCCATATCCCGGATCCGCAAGTTATTCAGATGCCTGCCAAAGACTGCCGATGAGACGGGGATACCCCAGATCGTCTTGTCATCAGTCCAGTATCCATACTCACTGATATTAATTTCGTGCATATCAGTCATATTTTCCATTGAGGAAGGATCCGTCTCTCCACCTCCGGGCAGGGTTAATCGAATATTCTGCAGTGAAATATGGTCTATTACTCCATCTTTATGACCCTGGAGAAAGATGGTGCTGTTCCTGTCTGGTCGAATCAGAAAATCCCGGATTTCATCTTGATTGTAACTCTTTCTGTCCCAGGGAAGGGTTGGCCCGGCATGAGATTCGATGATGAGATTTGAAAATTGAATATTTGTAATTTCCCCTGGCGGCATCATCTGCGGATCGGAATCCTGAGAGCCGATATCGGTCCATTGAGCGTTCATAATCAGGATAGGTGCTGTAACATTCTCCATCACAATTGAGGAAAAAATACAGTTCTTAACAACGGCTCCCTCAAACATACCAATCTTGATTCCTCCGCCACCACAATTTTTAAACACACAGTTGGACATAACAATACGTTCAAAATTACCTTTGGACAGAGGACCGATACGAAAAGCGGCCCATCGGGAACTGATTACGCAGTTTGTAATACTCAGATCTGTCAGAGGTTTATCCCGATGACTTGTGGTGAGTGCTATACCGTCATCTCCGCAGAACAGCGTACAGTCGGAGATGGTTATAGTCCTGGAGCTTTCGATATTAAAACCATCCTGTCTGTCATTCAGAACTGTTAATCCTCTCAATTTGACATCTGTACAGTATTTGATATGAACACACCAGGAATAAGCCCCTCTGAGAGTGAGATTTTCCATGGAGATATTGCTGCAGCTGTTTAAACGGATCAACATGGGACGCTGGGTACTCTCATTGTTTAATGGATTGTCATGCTTGTTCTGGAAATCGTCTTCAAACTGACCATCGATAGTACCCCGGCCTGTAAAAGTAATACCTTTCTGTCCCTCGGCATAAATCAAACAGGGATCCAGAGGTTCAGGATAGTAAGGGCAGAGTCCCGTGTCGTTTCCATAGTCCTTCAGTTCCCGGGAGCCGATTATTGCAGCATTTTCTGCAACATGTATGCTTATGTGACTTTTCAGGTAAATAGTTCCGATTAGAAAACGACTACCGGCGGGAAAGAAAACCACCCCACCGCCATTATCACTACAGGTATTTATCGTATTCTGTACTGCCTGTGTATCCAGGACTTTACCATTCCCTGCAGCACCGAAATCCATGACGTTGTAGACAATACTCTCACTCATTCTGAACACCTCCGAGGGATACAGCTGGAGACAATTTTATACCGTATTTCCAGAAGTAAAAGTGACAAAAATTCTGTAATCAGGTACTAAAGTACTTGATTACACATTCCTGATCGGGATTTTGACATGTACAGAAAACTCTCTTTCCCCGGTTTTATAATCAATCTGTCCCTTAACTCTGGCCACACGCTCTTCCATGCTGCTTAATCCGATACCCTTCTTTATTGATTTTGCACCCTGTCCGTTATCCGTTATATTGATGAAAAGCACGTTATTATCCATACGGAAATGAATGGATATCTGTGTAGCTTTACCATGCCGGAATGAGTTAATAAGAGATTCCCGGATAACATTGAAAACCGTATCGTTATACTCATCTCCAAGATCCCATGGAAGGTTGGCCCAATTCACATCAACCTTCAGATGAGTGGACTTGGTGAACACGTCAATCAAGCGATTTAAATCCCGTAATCCTGTGGTGACTATCGGTTTGAAGGTATGCAGTTTGTAAAGAACAGCTCTGGTTTCGTCCAGGCCGTACCGGGCTTGAGATCTGACAACGGAAAACAAATCCTCCAATTCATCTGTATCGGGAGGATGTTTTACAGCCATATCCGTAATAGCCAGAATATTTGTGAAAGATTGACCGACAACATCGTGCAGCTCAGTAATAATTCGTTTTCTTTCTTTCTCGGAAGTTTCCAATTCAACGGCCGTTGCATATTCCAGATAGCCCCGGTTGGCACCAACAAGTTCTTCAATAACCATTTTTCGATGATCGGATTCACTTATTTCCAGCCGAAATTGATTTCGCAGGGAATTGATATACAGGCAGAATATACTGAAAACCACAGCCCAGGAACCGTATGCGAATAAAGCAGCACTCGACGGAACACCGACTTTGAAATAATAAACATTGAAATCCATCTGACTTACAAGGCTGGCAGAAACGGTAACGATCAGAGCTCCAAGAGCTGCTTTTATGGGCAGTGAAAATGAAATATCAAGAATCAGGGCCGTCAGAAGAACAAACTCCGCTGTAAGCTGTTCTCCAAAAGGAACCCCAATCAGAAGTATTGTTATAACTCGAACCACCAGCAGCATTAGTATGAGGGAATTCCTTTTAACGGCAACCAATCCCAGGGATGAAAGAGATGACAGACTGAAAAGAATATAAAAATCCCGCAGCCATGTATCAGGAACACTCAGGTTACCAATATCGTTCAGTCCGGAAACCAGAACGAGGTACGAGAGAATCAGACTGATCAGAACCCGGATAAGGGTTGTGGAATTTTCACTTTGAATCTTCACTTCGGTGAAAGTCTAAAGCTTTAAGGCCGCCGTTGCCCAGTGCATGATATCTTTAAAGAATCCGATCCAGAGTCTGCTTCAGATCGGTAATTATATCATTCGAGTTTTCCAGTCCCACAGATAATCGAATCAATCCGTTGGAAATTCCGGCCTTCTCCCTGTCCTCGTCACTGTAGGCCAGGTGAGTCATGGATGCCGGATGCTGAATCAGAGTTTCCGCATCTCCCAGACTGACGGCAATACGGCAGAGTTGAACAGCATTAATTACTTTCTTGCCGTTTTCAAATCCGCCGTTCACCTCAAAGGAAATGATGGCACCTGAGCGTTTCATCTGCTTTTTCGCCAGATCGTACTGAGGAAAATCTTTCAGTCCGGGGAAATAAACTTTTTCAACCGCGGGATGGCTCTCCAGAAAAGCAGCTACTGCTTCCGCATTATCACAATGACGGTCCATTCTGATATCCAGAGTTTTCATACCTCTGATTATCAGAAACGCATCGAAAGGAGAGAGAGAAGATCCTGTCATATATTTTAAACCGGATACCCGGATTTCATCCATCAATTCCTGAGTTCCGGCAATGAATCCGGCAATAACATCCCCATGGCCATTTAAGTACTTGGTGGCGGAATGAACAACAATATCAGCCCCCATGGCGATGGGCTGCTGCAGATAGGGTGTGGCAAAAGTATTATCCGTCATTACAAGGCAGTTTTTATTTTCATGAGCGATGGAAGAAATCGCTTCAATATCATTAAGAATCAGGTTCGGATTGGCAGGAGTCTCCACAAAAACAAGCCGGGTATTCTTCCTCATGGCCTTCCGGACATTTTCAGGATCTCTCATGTCCACAAAAGAAACCTCTACATTGAACTTGCTCAGACCGAACTCAAACAGCTCATGGGTACAGCCGTAGATGGTCCGGGATGAGATGATATGATCACCGGCTTGTAATACGGTCCAGAGAGCGGCGGTAATAGCCCCCATTCCTGAGGCCAGAGCCAGAGAAGCTTCACTACCTTCCAGTATTGCCAATTTTTCTTCAAGAGATGATGTTGTTGGATTACCAACTCTTGTATAGAGGTATCCTGCTTCTTCAGCAGAAAAAATCCGTCCACCCTGCTCCGCAGAATCAAAGGAGAAAGTAGCCGTCTGGTATATAGGTGTTGCCAATGCCCCGCTTTTATCACCGGTAAAACCACCGTGTATGGATTTAGTTGCAAAGCCCATGGCATCTAATTGTGCTCTTTTCATTACATATATCCTTCCCGTTCCCCTTTATATAGATAATAGCCGGGATATGCAAGTTCGAATGTTCAGCCGATTTTTGTTGACAACAGAATTGTGTGTAGTAAAATTGCGGCTAATCAAAGATATTTGTTGTAAAACTGCAACTACCAGGAGCTTCAACTTGAAATCACTCAAAGACTATATGCCGTTTATCCTCCAGCCTCAGAACATTGCCCGTATCGAAGGTGATGTAATACTCATCGGAGACCGCAGGGCCTACCCTTTGAGTCAGGAATTTGTCAGCTGCGCCTCGGTTGAAGATGTGGCGGTAGCCATTGAAACCATGGTGACACAGGGCGGAGGTCCGGTACGGGCGGCCATGATTGCCATACTCTTTCTTGCCGGCCAGGCAGACCGCGGCGAGGTGGAAAAAACACCTGAAACTTTCATTGAGGCCAAGAAGCGGCTTCAGATTACAAGGCCCACGAATACAACCATGGCCCGGGTGCTTGAACGTCTTGTTGAAATCATCCTGAAGAACCTGCAAAAAGGAAAGGAGCTCTCGATAGAGGTCAATAAATTCATAGAAGATTTCCAGAAAGAATACGAGAGTTATTCCTTTGCCATGGCGGAAACCGGTGCCGGACTGATCGAAGACGGAGATGGCGTCCTCACCATGTGCTTTGCCGAAACCTCCTTCATCCTCTCCATCGCCCTGGCTCTGGAACAGGGAAAGAACATTACAGTCTTTTCACCGGAAACCCGGCCCTACCTCCAGGGAGCACGGCTCACAGCACCCTGCCTGATGGAAGTGGGGGCGGATGTTACTCTGATTACAGACAGCATGTGCGCCTTTGTGATGTCCCAGGGGAAAATCCAGAAATACATGACCGCCGTTGATATTGTAACCAGCGACGGCTGGGCGGCCAACAAGATTGGCACTTTCCAGAATGCAGTCTGTGCCGGCTACCACGGCATTCCCTACTTTCCCTTTGCCATCGATCCCGATATGACCCGCAAAGGCCGGGATGGTATTATTATCGAGGAGAGAAATCCCGAAGAAGTGAAAATGATTAAGGGGATACCCACCACAAGACCGGATATGAAGGCTTATTACCCGGCCTTTGATATTGTCCCCCCCCACCTGATTGCCGGTATCATTACTCCCAAAGGCCTGGTTTCACCTTATGCTCTGAAGGATGTTTTTTAATGAAAGCCGCAATACTCGGAGGAACGGGAGTTTACAGCATTGAGGGTATCGAGACCGTTCAACAACTTGTTGAAACCGATTACGGCATGGTTTCGGTAATGAGAGGAACCGGGGAATGGGAGAATTTGTATTTTATCTCCCGTCATGGAACCGATCACAGCGTTCCTCCTCACAAGGTGAACTACAGAGCCAATATCCAGGCATTGATGAAACTGGGGATTGAGCGGGTTTTCGCAATCTATGCGGTGGGATCCATTTCAAAGACGATTCCTCCCGGGGGAGTCGGACTGCTCACCCAGTTTATCGATGTAACCCAGGGCCGTTCCAACACCTTCTTTGACGGCGGAGCATCAGGACTGAAACACACTCCTATGGATGAGCCCTACTGCCGGGCTATGGGTGAAAAGATACTTTCCGCAGCGAAAAAAAAGGGTATTACCATCGGAAAATCAGGTACCTATATCTGCACCAATGGCCCCCGGTTTGAAACTCCGGCAGAGATAAAGATGTACAAAATATGGGGTGCGGATTACGTGGGAATGACAGCAGCCACCGAAACAGCTCTGATAAGAGAAGCCGGACTGCACTTTGCAGCGGTGGCTTATTCCATCAACTGGGCTGCGGGAATTGAAGAAGATCTGGCTTTTATCAGTAATCAGGATATGGAGCAAATTAAAAACTCATTAACGGAGATTGCCCTTGAAGTGCTTTTTGCACCTCTTGGTCTCTGTAAATGTAAAGATGAACAGGAATAGATGATGAAAGAAGAACATGTAACACAGGGTGAAAGCCCGGAAATACCCGTTTCCGATACCGCTATAGAAGTCAAAAACCTGACTTTTTCATACAAGACCGATCCGGAAAACAAAGCTATTGAGAATATTAATCTCTCAATTCCCCGGGGTCAGTTTGTTGTAATTATGGGTCCCAGTGCTGCCGGAAAATCCACCCTGGCCAACAGCCTCAACGGGCTCATCCCGGGTTTCCTGAAAGGAAAATACAAAGGTGATGTTCTGATTAACGGGAAAGTTGTTAAAGGTAGGGAAGTAAGCGAAATGGCCCGGGAAATCGGTCTGGTATTCCAGGATTTTGAAGCCCAGCTCTTTTCCACCAATGTGAATCTTGAGATTGCCTTCGGCCCTGAAAATTTCGGGATTGAACGTGAGGAGATTGTTAAGCGTATCGAAAAAGTAATTAAGACAGTCAAGCTTGAAGGCTTTGAAGACCGGCAGCCGGCAACCCTTTCAGGGGGACAGAAACAGCGGCTGGCCATCGGGTCGGTTCTGGCCACTTACCCGGATATCATCTGTATG
>Ga0209633_10003696_pt1 | contig 14050 bp, 14 predicted proteins | sample Cruoilmetagenom1_FD_187290 | JGI IMG/M metagenome (GOLD analysis project Ga0209633, IMG submission 187290) | Oil polluted marine microbial communities from Coal Oil Point, Santa Barbara, California, USA - Sample 1 (SPAdes) (version 2) | ecosystem: Environmental > Aquatic > Marine > Oil seeps ... | reverse complement strand
GCATGTACCACGAGGGCAGCAAGCCGACGACTGTGTCCGTTGGCGAGTCGAACGGCACCGCGTCAGTGGCGATCGGTGCATCGGGGTCGGCCGCCAGGGCCAACGCGGTGAGCTCCTCGTCGGTGATCCGTTCGGAATCGTTGACGTCGTCGGGTACGCCTCCAACCTACGCCGTGCCGTACTGTCGCGTCGATGGACGACCTGACACAACTGGTATCGATCGTGACCGGCGGTGGCGGCGGTATCGGTCAGGCGATCGCAGCCCAGGTCGTGGCTGCGGGCGGTTCGGTGGTGATCGGCGACCTGAACGACGAGCGCGGGCGGGCCGCCGTCGAAGCGTTGGGGGCTCCCGAGCGGACTCGGTTCGTGCGCGCCGACGTGTCGGATGAGGGCGACATCGAAACGCTCGTGTCGACGGCCGTCGACTCGTTCGGGCAAGTCGATGCGATGTTCAACAACGCCGGGATCGGTGGTGCGTTCGGGCCGATCACCGAGCAGACCGTCGAGGCGTGGGACACCACGTTCGAGGTCAACGTTCGTTCGGTCTTCCTCGGCATCAAACACGCCGCCAGGGCGATGATCGAACAGGGGAGTGGCGGGGCGATCGTCAACACCGCCTCGATCGCCGGTCTCAGCGGTGGGGGCGGCCCGCAGGCCTACTCGGCCACAAAGTCGGCAGTGATCAGCCTGACCCAGACCACCGCGGTCGAGCTGGCCCGCCACCACATCAGGGTCAATGCCGTGTGTCCCGGCGCGGTGTACACCGACCTGTTGCACAGGGGCCGCCCGGATGTCACCGACGAATGGCGCCGGGAGATTCAACCATGGCCCGAGCGCGGCCAACCCGAAATGATCGCCGAGGTCGCCGTGTGGTTGGCCGGTCCACATGCCCGGTTCGTGACCGGCGAAGCGATCACCGCCGATGGCGGATTGATGGCAGCGACCCCGCGCCTGATGGACCATGATCTGTCCCACCTGCAGCGGATGACCGGTATCGCCTACGGCAACACCGGCAAGGACCCCGAGATCCGTCGCCTGTAGCCGACGGTGCGATGCGCCGGCGTGACGGGTTTGCGTCAGCCGAGGGCGGCGATCGCGTCGGCGACCGCCAGCACTCGGCGGGCATTGTCGACGTGGAGGTTCTCGATCATCTTGCCGTCGACGGTGATGACGCCTCGGCCCTCCGCCTCAGCCTGCTCGAACGCCTCGATCACACGGCGCGAGAAGTCGACCTCGTCGTCGCCGGGTGCCCACACCGTGTTGGTCGGCGCGACCTGGCTGGGGTGCACGAGCGTCTTGCCGTCGAATCCGAGCGCCTTGCCTTGTTCGGCCTCGACGAGGAAGCCATCGGGGTCGCGCACGTCGTTGTAGACACCGTCGAGGATCACCTTGTCGGCTTCGCGGGCGCCGACAAGTGCCGTGGCAAGGTGCGGGATCAGCGGCGAGCGGTCGGGCAGCATCGCCGTGCGGAGTTCCTTGATCAGGTCGTTGGTGCCCATCACGAGCACGTTGACGCGGCCGTGGTTGGCGATCGAACGGATGTCGAGCAGCGCCGTCGGCGTTTCGATCATCGCCCAGATCGTCATGTGGGCCGGGGCGCCTGCGGCGTCGAGGTGGCGCTCGACCTCCTCGAGGTAGGCGTGTGAACCGACCTTCGGGATCACGACCGCGTCGGCGCCCGAAGTGGCCGCCGCGGCGATGTCGTCGGCACCCCACGGTGTGTCGAGTCCGTTGCAGCGGATCGTGATCTCACGGTGGCCGTACTCGTCGGACTTGGCCGCTGCCACGGCGTTGGCGCGAGCGGCCTCCTTGGCGTCGGGAGCGACCGCATCTTCGAGGTCGAGGATCAGCGCATCACAGGCGATCGACTTGGCCTTTTCGAGGGCGCGTTCGTTGGACGACGGCATGTACAGCACCGAGCGGCGCGGGCGAAGCGAGGTGTCAGGCATGTCAGAACCCGTACGCCTCGGCGAGTTCGCGATCGCGGTCAGCGAGTTCGCGGGCGAGCGAGAGCACCACCTGGCACTGCTTGCACGACGCGTCGTCTTCCATCTTGCCGTCGAGCATGATCGCGCCGGTGCCGTCGCCCATCGCCTCGACGACCCGGCGGGCATGGGTCACCGCCTCAGGCGACGGCGAGAACACCCGCTTGGCGATCTCGATCTGTTTCGGATGCAGCGACCAAGCGCCGACACAGCCGAGCAGGTAGGCGTTGCGGAACTGGTCCTCGCAGGCGACCACATCGGCGATGTCACCGAACGGCCCGTAGTACGGCAGGATGCCGGCGGTGCCGCACGCATCGACCATGCGGGCAATCGTGTAGTGCCACAGGTCTTGCTGGTAGGTGCCGCGTTCGCCGGCGATGTCACCGTCGACCGGGTCTTCTCGCACGAGGTAGTCGGGGTGACCGCCGCCGACACGTGTGGTCTTCATCCGCCGGCTGGCGGCCAGGTCGGCCGGGCCGAGCGAGAGCCCTTGCATACGTGGCGATGCGAGGCAGATCTCTTCGATGTTGGCGACGCCGCGAGCTGTCTCGAGGATGGCGTGCACCATCAGGGGCTTGCTGAGGCCCGCTTTGCCCTCGAGCTGGGCCAGCAGCCGGTCGACGTAGTGGATGTCCTCGGGGCCCTCGACCTTGGGGATCATGATCACGTCGAGCGCTTCGCCGGCCTCGAGCACGGCGGCGGTGAGGTCGTCGAGACACCAAGGTGAGTCGAGGCTGTTGACCCGGGTCCAGAACTGGGTCTCACCGAAGTCGGTGTTCTGGGCGACCTCGATCAAGCCGGCGCGAGCGGCCTCTTTCTCACCGGCCGGCACACCGTCTTCGAGGTTGGCGAGCAACACATCGACCGTCGGCACGATGGCGGGCACCTTGCCGCGCATCTTCTCGTTGGATGGCGGGAAGAAGTGAATCATCCTGCTGGGGCGGAACGGGGTCTCGCGCAGCGGTTCAGGAGCACCGACAGCGAGCGGTTTGAAGAAATCCTTGGGGGAGCGCACGTACGCGACCCTAATCACGGGCACGGACTCCGAGAAAGCGTGGGCATGACCGATACTGGGGCCATGGAGCAATCGGGCCCTCACGACGATCTCACCCTGCACGAGGTTCGGGTGCTCGCCTGTCTGATCGAGAAAGAGTCGACGACGCCGGACAACTATCCGCTCACGCTGAACGCACTTCGCAACGCCTGCAACCAGTCGACCAGTCGCGACCCGGTGGTGTCGTTCGGCGATCACGATGTCGAGCAGGCACTGGTTTCGCTTCGCGAGCGCGGCCTCACGCGGACCGTCCACAGCACTTCCAACCGCGCCGCCAAGTACCGCCATGTCCTCCCGGAGGCACTCCAGCTCGAATCGGGCGAACTGGCGTTGGTGTCGGTCCTGATGCTGAGGGGCCCTCAGACCATCGGCGAGTTGAAGAGCCGATCCGAGCGCCAGCACCACTTCGAGTCGACGGATCAGGTGACGGCCGTGCTCGAGCAGCTGGCCTCGCGCCAGACGCCGCTGGCCTTGCACCTCGAACGGCAACCGGGGCAGAAGGACGCCCGCTGGGTCCACTTGTTGGGTGACCTGGCGACGCCCGGCGACGGCGCGACCGAGCCACCTGATGCAGAGGGTGTGTCTGCCTCCGGTGACCCATACGGCGACGCGACCGCCGAGTTCTACGACCTGTTGGCCGCCGGCCACTGGGAGTCGTTCGGGTTGCAGGCCCTCGACCTGCTGGCTGAAGCCGATCCTGCACACGGCCCGATCCTCGACATCGGCGCCGGGACGGGCGTCGGGTTCCCGTATCTACAGGCGGCGCTACCCGGCGTCCGGATCCACGCCATCGAGCCGTCGGGCGCGATGCGGACGGCCTTGCACACCCGTCTGGCGATGGATCCTGCTCTGTTGCAGCTCACCACGGTCGATCCGCGACCCTTCGGCGCCGCCGCGCTACCCGAGCGGGCCTGTGCCCTCGTCGCCTCGGCCACCCTCGGTCATCTGAGCGACGCCGACCGGTCCCGACTGTGGAAGTACGTCGCCGCCCAGATGCCGGCTGGGGCCCCGGCGGTGATCGAGATGCTGCCGCCCGACCGTCCGGTGAGCTTGCCCCCGACGATGTACCGACGATTGACGGTCGGCGATCACGTGTACGAGGGCTGGCAACAATGTGAGCAGGTCGACGAACGCCACATGGCGTGGACCATGACGTACAAGGTGCTGCGCGGCGACACGACGATCAGCGAGTCCACCGTGCAGTCAGGATGGCGCTGCCTCAGCGTCGACGACGTGCGAGCCGAGATCGAGCCGTTCGGCCTGGCACTCTCCGAGCACGACGGCTGTGTCGTGGTCACTCGGCCGGTCTGAACCGACCTCCAGCGGAAGTACAGCTCGCTCTTACCGCGATCGCGGTGCTGCTCAGATGAACTCGCGGAGCCATTGGGGAAGGCGCGTCGGGCGGCCCTCCGGCGTGACGCAGCCGTGGGCGGTGACCGCGGTTGCCCTGGTCTCGCCGTCAACGGTGAGCAGGTAGGACATCTGGAACGAGGCCCGCTCGACCGACGCCATCGTGGTGTGCACGTCGACGACGTCGTCGAACAACAGAGGGCGGCGGTACTGCACGAACGCTTCGAGCACGTTCATCTCGATGCCTTCTTCCCGAATCTGCTGGTACGGATGCCCGATGTGGCGAAGGTACGCGATCCGTGCCTCCTCCAACATCGGCAGGTAGCGGCTGTGATGAACGATCCCCATCGCGTCGGTCTCAGCGAAACGCACCCGCAACTGATGGGCGAACTCGTAGTCGGCAGCGGTGGTCGAAGGATCGGCTGAGATGCGCACGCCGAGACCATAGATCGCCCCACCCCCGGCGCCTCGATGCATACTCGTGGTGTGACGCCGGCAATCAACGAGTTGGAGCGCGACGGGGTGGCGTTCAGTGTGCACGAGTACGAACGTGGCGATTCGCTGCACGACTTCGGGCTCGAGGCCGCCGACAAGCTCGGGTTCGATCCCGATCAGGTCTTCAAGACGCTGATGATCACTGCCGACGGCGGCCAAGCGGTGGCGATCGTGCCGGTCAGCAGGAAGTTGGCGCTCAAGGCGGTCGGCAAGACGCTCGGTGCCAAGCGGGTCGAGATGTGCGACCCGGCGGTGGCAGAACGAGTCACGGGCTACGTGCGCGGCGGGATCAGCCCGTTCGGTCAGAAGCGGCGGTTGGCGACCGTGATCGACGAGATAGCCACGGTGTTCGACACGATCTACGTCAGCGGTGGCAAGCGCGGCATCGACATCGGGATCGCCCCCGACGATCTCGTGCGGCTGCTCGCCGCCACGGTCGCCGACATCTCCGCCGCCTGACCCAGTGTCAGCAAGAACGCGGTTGCAGCGCGTGTGTGCTGACACTGGGTCAGTGGCTGGGGTGGCGCAGCATTGCTTCGATCCGTGCCACGCGGGTACGTGCCGGGGGATGGGCTGTTGCCAGCCTGGCCTTCCAGCCCACGGCCCGGCCGCCACCACCGAGTCGGATCACGGCACGCAATGCGTCGACCAATGGTCGTCCGTAGCCGAGGTTGACGGCGCGACGATCGGCCTCGAACTCGGAGCCCTGACCGACCACATTGGCGAGCGCATCGGATGCGTACAGGGCGGCCAGGAACACCCACGACACGGCGGTCAGCAACCCGGCGGCGATCCTGCCCAGCGCCGTGAGCGCCGCCGAGTGCGACACGAACGAATCGGTGGCCGCCCTGGCCACGTTCTGCAGGTAGAAGCCGATCCGTGCCAGCACCAATACCGGCAACGACAGCCAATGCCCCAGTGTCAGTGCGGCGGTGTGCAGGCCGAGGTGGTGGCTGAGCTCGTGGGCCAGCACACCTGACAGTTCGCGGGCGCTGAGCTCGTCGATCGCGAACGACGTGACGACCAACAAATGGCCCCCACATGCGTAGGCGTTGAGTTCGTCCGAGTCGATGACACGGATCACGTAGCGGTATTGGGGCAGGTTGGCGCTCGCCGCCAGATCTCGCCAGATCGGCGCGATGACGGTGAGTTCCTCGGGTTGTGGCTTGCGGGCCCCGAGCGCCGGGCCGAGTACGGCGACCTGCACCGCCGGGACGAACAGCAGTGTCCCGAGCAGCAACCACGCCGTCGGCACGACCCAGTACGGCAGTCCGAACACCACCTGGAGGGGTAGCCAGACCACCGCCATCGCCAGCAACCAGAACGGTGCGAGCGCGACGACGGGCACGAGTGCCGTGAGTGCCGATCGTTCGATCTGGCGACTCCGTCCCGCAGCCGGCGAACCCATTGTCGAGAGGATACGGACCGTGTCAACACATGCGTAGTGCAACCGCGTGATCGCTGACACAGAAAGCGCGTCAAGAATCCTTCAAGGTGGCCCGGTCGGGTGCCGAATGGGAGGCGTGGATTCGAATGCCGTTGCGGCCACAGAGCCGTCAGCCTCCCCGGCCGTGCAGGAGCTGCTCCAGCGCGCCGCGGATGCCCAGGAACACAACCCGGAATCGGCGCGCCAACATGCGCTCCAGGCGCGTGTCGTGGCGCGAGCCAACGGTGACAAGGTCGGCGAGGCCGAATCGTTGTACCGGTTGGCGAGCCTGGCCCACTTCGGTGGTGATCCCGAAGACGCTTTCGGTTTGGCAATGGAGGCCAGTGAGGTCGCCGGCGTCTGCGGGGCGTCGCTGGTCAACGCTTGGGCCGTCCACCTGCTCGGCATCATCCACTACCAGGCATCGAACTTCTCCGAGGCACTGGAACACTGCCTGAAGGCACTCGACATCTACCAAGCCACCGTCGATGGTGTCGACGCCGGCAACATCCTCAACACGATTGCCGCGGTCTACCACTCGATGGGTGACAACGATCGGGCGATCGTCACCTACGAACAGGCGCTGGCGGCATCCGAGCCGTTCGGTCGGCCCGAGATGGTGGCGCTGATCCTGGGCAACATCGCCCGGATCCGGTCGTCGCGATCCGAGTATCTGCCGGCCGTCTCGATGGGTCGCCGCGCGGTCGACATCGCCCGCGAGCACAGCCCGTCGATCGTGACCAATCTGCTGGCTGACCTGGCCGAGGCCTACATGGGTTTGGCCGATCATCAAAAGGCCGCCGAGTGTTTTGCCGAGGCACGGCGTGTGCTCGCTCAATTGTCCGAGGACGGCGCCGAGCCGTCGTACGCCGCCCAACTCGGTGTGATGGTGGCCGAGGGCCGTGTGGCGCTACGCCGCGGAGCACTCGACGATGCGATCGCCGTGCTGCAGGCCGGTCTCGACATGTCCGAACGCACGGAGTCGAAGGAATACGAAATGGAGATCAACGACCTGCTCGCCACAGCGTTCAAGCGCAGCGGCAGGTTCGAAGAGGCACTCGACCGTCGCGAAACCCATGACGATCAGTACCGCAAGATGTTCACCCACGCCGCTGATTTGCGGCTACGCACGCTGCAGGTCGCACACGAGACAGCGACTGCGCGCCAGGAAGCGGAGATCTTCCGGCTGCGTACGCAAGAGCTCGAAGTGATGGTCGGCGACGATGCGCTGGAGTTGTCGGAGACTGCGTCAGCAACCGCAACAGCCCACCTCGAAGCGTTCGAACAACTGGCGATCCTCACCGAGTTCCGCGACGCCGAGACCGGCGAGCACACGCACCGGGTCGGCGATCTGTCAGCAGAGATCGCGCATGCCCTCGGCAAGTCGCCGGAGTGGTGCGAGCAGCTCCGCCTGGCCGCTCGTTTGCACGACATCGGCCGGGTCGTGGTCCCCGACTCCGTGCTTCGCAAGACCGGTCCCCTCACGGTCGAGGAATACGAGATGATGAAGTCCCACACCAGCATGGGGCATCGCATCTTGTCCGGGAACTCGGCTCCGTTGTTCCAGATGGCCGCCGAGCTCGCTCAGTCGCACCACGAATGGTGGGATGGCAGCGGGTACCCGCTGGGCATCAGCCATTCGTCGATCGCGCTCACGGGGCGGATCGTCGCGATCGCCGACGTCTATGACGCCTTGTGCAGCAAGCGTCCGTACAAGCGGGCGTGGTCCAAGCAGGAGGCTGCCCGATTTGTGATTTCGGGCCGCAGCGGGCAATTCGACCCCGCCATCGTCGATGCGTTCATCGCTGTGATGACGGCGCGCTACCCAGAGATCAGCGACGACCTCATCTGACCCTCACGAGTTGTGTCAGCCGAGTGCTCGCACGACCCAGTCGCCAACGAACGAGGCCAGGTCATCGGTCGATAGCTGGATGTGCCCACTGCGCCATGCGTTGCTGAACGAGGAGACCGCGCCGAGCACGCCGAGTGCCAGCAGATGTGGATCGGCGTCGGGGATCTGACCTGATCGTTGGGCCGCTGCGATCAACGCTGTCACATCGTCGAGGTACACCTCGCTGCCGGATCGCAATGCGTCGTCGATCGAGGGGTCTGAGCGCTCGATGTCGAGCAGGCTGAAGTACGTGGCGTGTTCGGCCATGAATCGAACGCTCGCGTCAGTGCCCTGGCGGACGCGTTCGATGGGGTCGGCGTCGGCGTCCATCGAGTCGGCCTGGGCGCGTCGCAGACGATGCCGCATCGAGCGCACGAGCTCGCTGAACAGGTCGAGCTTGGTCGGGAAGTACCAGTAGAACAAGCCCTTGGCGACCCCTGCCCGGTCGCAGATGTCGCTGATCCGGGTTGCTGCGTACCCGCGCTCGGCGAACAGCACCATGGCGGAGTCGATCAGCTGTTGCTTTCGTTCGCGGCCCTGTTCGGTGAGCTGGCGGGTGTTGCCAGACGTTCCGTTCGGCGCATCGTCGCCCGGTGCATCATGGGAGGCGCGCTTTGCGGTGGTCACCCTTGTAGTCCAGTCGCAACTTGACCGACGGGTCAAGTCGATCGCTGGTAGAACATGACGCTGTGACCGATCAAGCCTCTCCCATAGTGCTGCCGGGCTGCGATGCGAAGTCCCACGTGACCGACTCGTCGATCGGGGTGCTCGTCGTACACGGCTTCACCGGCACGCCGGCATCGGTGGTCGGCGTGTACGACGTGATGGCCGATGCCGGGTATCACGTCGAGGTGCCGCGCCTGCCGGGTCATGGCACCACCATCGGCGACATGCTCACCACCTCGTGGGCCGACTGGGCCGCGGAGGTCGAGCGGTGTCGCGACGAACTCTCTCGGCGTGCCGACCGGATCGTCTTGGTGGGGCAGAGCATGGGCGCCACGCTCGTCTTGGCGATGGCGCTCGAGCAGCCCGATCTGGCGGGTGTGGTGTGCATCAATCCCGCCACGCAGGCCCGCGACGCCGACACGATGGAGATGATCGACGATTTCATCGAGGACGGGATTGCCGTGGTGCCCGGTGAGGGTTCCGACATCGCCGATCCCGATTCGCACGACGTCTCCTACAACGGCACGCCGCTGTTGCCCTTGCAGTCGCTCGTGAGGGACGGCATCAATCCCATCACCCATCGATTCGGAGAACTCACCATGCCGCTACGGCTGTTCACCTCTCGCCAGGACCACGTGGTCCCGCCGACCGACAGCACACATTTGGCGGCCACCTACGGCGGTTCGGTCGACCACACCTGGCTCGAGCGCAGCTACCACGTTGCCACTCGCGACTACGAACGTGAATTCGTGTTCTCCGAGTCGCTCGGATTCGTGCAACGGGTGACGGCATGATCGTCGGGATCAGCACGCTCGCTCTCACGATGCTCGGGTCGATCCCGAGCCCTTCGGGCAACGGGTTCTCGATCGGGCCGCTCAACCTGCGCGCCTACGGGTTGATGATCGCGCTCGGTGTGATCGCCGCCGTCTGGCTGTTGGGCCGACAGCTCGAACAGAAGGGGATCGGCACTGCCGAGGACGCCAGTTCGATCGGGATCTGGAGTGTCGGTGCCGGCATCGTCGGGGCGCGGCTGTATCACGTCGCCACCGATTGGGATCGCTTCTCCGACAACCTCGGCGCAATCCCGAAGATCTGGGAGGGAGGGCTCGGCATCCCCGGCGGTCTGTTGGCCGGCATGTTGATGGGGGCTTGGCAAGCCAAGCGCCACAACATCCCACCGGCGATGTTGCTCACGTGCGCCGCCCCGGCAATCCCGCTGGCGCAGGCGATCGGGCGGTGGGGGAACTGGTTCAACCAAGAGCTGTTCGGCAAGGCGACCGATCTCCCTTGGGCACTCGAGATCGATGACCAGCACCTGCCGGCCGGCTACGCCTCCGGCACCACGTTCCACCCGACGTTTCTGTACGAATCGTTGTGGAACTTCGGTCTGGTCGGGGTGCTGTTGTGGATCGACCGCAAGTTGCGGCTCGGCCCCGGTCGCCTGATGGCCGTGTACGTGATCGGGTACGGCGTTGGCCGTTACTGGATCGAGGGGCTGAGGATCGACCCGTCCCGCTACGTCGGCGGTCTGCGTTGGAACCAATGGGTGTCGCTGGCAGCGATCGTGGGCGGTGCCCTGTACCTGGTGGCAACCCATGGCAAGAAATGGCCCGATGAGATCCCAGCCGTGGGTGCCAACCCCGACACGGCGACCACCGACACGGCGACCACCGACACGGCGACTACCGACACGGCGACCCTTGGCGAGGAGACCGCCGACGAGGAGACCGCCGGCGAGACAATCGAAGCCGTCGACGAGATCACCACCGAGCAGATCTCCGACGACGCGGCCGGTTCCACCGAACCCTGACACCGGCTCAGCCGACGGCCGCGTCCAGAAGCCATGTGGGCGAGGCGGACCTGCGCCATTAACCTCGCCTGTCGTGTCCGACCGTCTCACCAATGATGTCGTCGTCAAGGTTGCACAACTCGCCAGACTCGACCTCACCTCCTCCGAGATCGAGCGAGCCACCGAACAACTCGGTGACATGCTCGCTCACTTTGCCGACATCGACTCGCTCGACCTGTCCTCGATCGAACCGATGAATCAGCCGTTGCCGATCGTGAATGTGATGCGCGACGACGTTGTCCAGCCGAGCCTCGACCGCGACGAGGTGCTGGCCGCTGCGCCGCAGTCCGAAGACGGCCGCTTCTGGGTTCCCCCGATCCTCGGGACCGAGGGCTGAGATGGCCGACTTCTCCACCGCCTCAGAGATCGCTGCCGGTGTCCGTTCGGGACAACTGAAGGCGGTCGACGTGCTCGAACAGCATCTGGCCACCGTCGACGCTCGCGATGCCGAGATCCATGCCTTCAACCATGTGATGGCCGACGAGGCGCGCCAACAGGCTGCCGCGGTCGATGCGACGGTGGCCGCCGGTGACGACCCGGGCCCATTGGCCGGCGTGCCGGTCGCGCTCAAGGACAACATGTGCACGCGCGGCATCCCGACGACGTGCTCCTCAAAAATCCTCGAGGGCTGGACGCCGCCCTACGACGGCACCGTCGTGACCCGGCTACACGAGTCGGGCGCCGTTGCGATCGGCAAGACCAACCTCGACGAATTCGCGATGGGCTCGTCAACCGAGAACTCAGCGTTCGGCCCGACCCGCAATCCGCTCGACACCAACCTGGTGCCGGGCGGTTCTTCCGGCGGTTCGGCCGCCGCGGTGGCGGCCGGGTTCAGTCCGCTGTCGTTCGGTTCCGACACCGGTGGATCGATCCGTCAGCCGGCAGCGCTGTGTGGCGTCGTCGGGGTCAAGCCGACCTACGGGCGTGTCAGCCGATATGGGCTCGTGGCCTTCGCCAGCAGCCTCGACCAGATCGGTCCCTTCACCCACACGGTCGCCGACGCCGCGCTGGCGCTCCAGGTCGTGTGCGGTCACGACCCGATGGACTCGACGTCGATCCCCGATCCGGTACCCGACTACTCGGCTCTGCTCGACCGTGGTGTCGAGGGGATGCGGATCGGTCGCATCACCGACCTGCCGGCCGGCGCCGATCCCGACGTCGCCGAACGTACCGAGCAGGCCTTCGATGCGCTCGCTGCGAACGGGGCGACCATCGTCGACGTCGAGGTGCCCGCATTCACATATGGCCTCACGGCGTACTACATCATCGCCCCGGCCGAGGCGTCGTCGAACTTGGCGCGCTACGACGGGGTTCGCTACGGCCTGCGCGTCGATGCTCCCGACACGAACGCCATGTACAGCGCCACCCGGGCTGCCGGCTTCGGCGACGAGGTCAAGCGTCGCATCCTGCTCGGCACCTACGCCCTGTCGGCCGGCTACTACGACGCCTACTACGGCAAAGCGTTGAAGATCCGGCGTTTGATGGCCCAGGACTTCGCCAAGGCCTACGAGCAGGCCGACGTGTTGCTCACGCCCGCGTCGCCCAGCGTGGCGTTCCCATTCGGCACGAAGACCGCCGACCCGTTCTCGATGTACCTGTGCGACACGTACACGATTCCGGCCAACCTCACCGGCGAGCCGGGGATGAGCGTTCCGTTCGGCACCGGCCAGGACGACCTGCCGGTCGGCGTGCAGGTGCTGGCACCGGCGCTCGCCGAACCAGTGATGTTGCAGGTCGCCGCCGAACTCGAACGCAATGCCCCGACCGAAGGAGGCCGGTCGTGAGCGATGCACTCTGGACCCACGACGGCTACGAGATGGTGGTCGGCCTCGAGGTTCATGTCGAGCTGGCGACCAAGACGAAGCTGTTCTCGGCATCGCCCAACCGATTCGGTGACGAGCCCAACACGAACATCGATCCGGTCACGCTGGGTCTACCCGGCGCCCTGCCGGTACTCAACAGGCACGCCGTCGAGCTGGCCATGCGAGTCGGACTGGCACTCAACTGCACCGTTCAGGCATGCACATTCGCCCGCAAGAACTATTTCTATCCGGACATGCCGACCTCGTATCAGATCAGTCAATTCGAGGATCCGCTCAACATCGACGGCTGGCTCGATCTGCCCGACGGCAGCCGTGTCGGAATCGAGCGGGCCCACATGGAACAAGACGCCGGCAAGTCGAGCCACGTGGGTGGTGGCGAGGGCCGGGTGCACGGTGCCGAGCATTCGTTGATCGACCTCAACCGGGCCGGCGTGCCGCTGGTCGAGATCGTCAGCCGACCCGACATCCGTTCCCCCGAGCAGGCCCGCCAGTACGTGACCGAGATGAGGGCGATCCTGCTGGCGATCGCAGCGTCCGACGCCAAGATGGAGGAGGGATCGATGCGCGTCGATGCCAACGTCAGTGTGCGTCGGCCGGGGGCCGAGTTCGGTACACGCTGTGAGATCAAGAACGTCAACTCGGTTCGTTCTGTCGGCCGTGCGATCGAGTACGAGGCCAAGCGTCAGATCCTGATGGTCAAAGCCGGCGAGTCGATCCGTCAGCAGACGCGCCACTGGGACGAGGGCGACGGCCGCACCCACACACTTCGCGACAAGGAAGACGCCGACGACTACCGCTACTTCCTCGAGCCAGATCTCGTACCGCTCCAGCCGTCGGACGAATGGATCGAAGAAGTTCGTGCCGGTCTGCCGATGTTGCCGGCCGCCCGCCGGGCACGACTCGCCGAGGCGACGGGGCTGGATGCCGACAGCGAGGCCGTTGGTTCGATCGTCGACCGCGGTCAGGACGACTACGCGTTCGCCGTGCAGAGCGCCGGTGGTGACCTCGGTCGGGCCGTCGTGCATCTCAAGGAAGCGTTCGCCGAGATGGGTGCCTCACCGGCTTTGCCCGCCGCCGACCTGGCAGGTCTGACGTCGCTCGAGGTCGACGGCAAGCTCACCGCCACACAAGCCAAGACCGTTGTCGCCGAGTTGATCGAGCGGGGTGGTGGGGACGCGGCTGCGATCGCCGCCGAGAAGGGGTTCGAGGCGATGGACACCTCCGAGCTCGAAGCGATGGTCGACGATGCGATCGCCGCTCAGCCCGACGCCTGGGAGAAGTTCCGGGCCGGTGAGGGCAAGGCGATGGGTGCTCTGGTCGGTCACATCATGAAAGCCAGCCGCGGCCAAGCCGACGGCAAGCTGGTGACCCAGATTCTCAACGCCCGCAAATAGCACGGAGTGGTGCCAGGCACCACTCCGTGCAAGTAGCGGCGCCCCGCGTCAGTTGAGGGTCAGGAACTCAAAGCCGTTGTCTTCGTAGGCCGAATGCAAGCGCGGCAGGTCGGCGGG
>Ga0209633_10003695_pt1 | contig 14051 bp, 11 predicted proteins | sample Cruoilmetagenom1_FD_187290 | JGI IMG/M metagenome (GOLD analysis project Ga0209633, IMG submission 187290) | Oil polluted marine microbial communities from Coal Oil Point, Santa Barbara, California, USA - Sample 1 (SPAdes) (version 2) | ecosystem: Environmental > Aquatic > Marine > Oil seeps ... | reverse complement strand
TAAGAAACTCTTAGCAGAAAAAGTAAATAAATAAAAAGTTTAGTCAAATTAAAAATTTTCAAACAATGAAAAATATAGTATATAAAAAATATGGCTCACTTTTTATGATGGGCTTGTTTATAATCACTTTAAGTTTCCTTATGGTAAGCTGTGGTGATAAAGATAAAAAAGGTGGCGATGAATATGCCGGAGGCACCAATATTACAGGTAAACCTTATGGCAAAGAATCATTTGGTGATGTTGTAAAACGTAGAGGATTAAATGCTGACGATATTTTATCAGCAGTAAAGACCTATACACCTGATAATTTGAAAGATGAGTATGTAGCATTAAATTCAGGAGGGCAAGAAGGTAACTTACCTATGTATACAGTACCTTCAATGCGAATGTTAAAGTATGTTCCATTAAATACACGCCAACCGTATTCTGGTTTTGGATATAGTGAAGAAACTTATGGCTTAATGGAAGATGGTTTTATTGAGGGCGCAGAAATACTTTGGGGAGACACACATCACCCAGGGTTTTCTGAAACTGAAGGAGTTTATAATGGTAAATGGGGAGTAATTAATGATAAAGCTAACCCAAGAATGTATGTTTATGATTTGAATGATTGGCACGTTAAACAAGTAGTAAATAGCAAAATTTTTCGTTCTAATCACGGTGGTGCCTTCTTTACGCCAGATTCTCGTTATGTTATGGAAGCCTCACAATATCCTTCTCCAATGGATTGGAAATATCATGAATTAAGTGAAGCAAATTTTGAAAAATTCTGGAGAGGTGGTCTTACCTATCATAAATTCGACAATGAAAAAGGTAGAATTATTGAAGATGAATCATTTACTTTTGAGTTTCCTCCATATACCCAAGATTTATCTGATGCTGGTAAATTAGATTCTTATGGTTGGGGCTTTACAAATTCATTCTGTACAGAAATGTATTATGGTGGTATTGAAAGCGGACGCCCTCCTTTTGAGGCTGGTTGTTCTTCTAGAGATGTTGATTATCTACATGTAACTAACTGGCAAAAAGCAGAAAAATTATTAAAAAATGGGACTATCAAACCAAAAATGGTACGTGGTCATAGAGTCATTACTATAAAAGATGCCGTTAAACATGAATTGTTTTTCTTGATTCCTGAGCCAAAATCACCACACGGTGTTGATGTGGATCCAACAGGTCAGTACATAGTGGTTGCTGGTAAATTAGACTCTCATGCTTGGGTATATAAATTTGATAAAATAATGGCTGCTATTAACAATAAGCAGTTTGAAGGAAAAGATAGATATGGTATTCCTATTATTAAATTAGAAGATGCTTTACACGGTAGTGTTGAAGTAGGTTTAGGCCCATTACACAATCAGTATGACAAAGAAAAAGGTGTAATATATACTTCTATCTATGTAGATTCAAAAATTACAAAGTGGGATTATATCAACTTAAAAGTATTAGGTGATGTACCTTCTCATTATAATGTAGGTCACTTAGTTGCTGCATCTGGTGATACACAAGATCCTCATGGTAAATATTTAATTTCTTTAAATAAATTATCTATTGATCGTTTTAATCCGGTAGGACCATTACATCCTCAAAATCATCAATTAATTGATATTAGTGGAGATGGAGATCCTAAAGTTATTTATGATTTACCTCTACCAATGGGTGAACCACATTATACGGCTTTGATACATGTTGACCAATATAAGTCAACTGATATTTATCCTTTAGGTACTAATATTGCGACAAGTACAAAATCAAAGTATTTTACAGCGTTAGGTAATGAAAAAGTAGATGTAAAAGGAAATACAGTACGTGTTTATGGTACCATTAAAGAGGGCATAGTAAGCCCTACAAATATTAAAGTTAACCAAGGTCAAATGGTATATTTACACTTGACTAATCACGGACAGACTACATTAGATCATTATGTGTATCAAATTTCATCTTATGACAAAATGTATCATTATAGTCCAGGTGAAACGGCTACAATTAAATTTAAAGCTGAAAAAGCAGGTATGTATCCAGTATTATTAGATGCTCAAAATAATCCAAGTAAGCGTCAGCTTATAGGATATTTATCTGTCGACTTCAATCAAGATGCTGAGAATAATCGTGTATTGGCTTATACTGATCGTATCAATCAAGATATGAAAATGCAATCATTTAAACCATCAGCAATTGAATTGGCAAACTTGTTACCTGGTGAATTAGAATATCTAAACTATGGTTGTAGTGCTTGTCATAAATTTGGAACAGAATTTAACGGCCCAGATTTATTAATGATTGACAAACGTAGAGATGACAAATGGTTAACTGAGTGGATTTTAGATCCAGAATCTAAAATGAAAGATACCGATATCGAAGCGATGCGTCAACATTATAAATTAGCAATGCCTAATCAAAATGTATCAAAAGAAGATGTGGCTAAGATTATTGCTTACATGAAAGCAAAAACAGAGCAAATAATGAAAGAGAAATCAGGTGATGCTCTAGCTGAAGTTGCAGGTGGTGATTATGGAAATGGTAAAGAAATTTATGACACTAAATGTATGGCTTGTCATGCTACAGGCGTAACGGGTGCTCCTAAATTAGATGAAAAAGAACGTTGGGCAACCATTGCCGCTCAAGGCATAGATGTCATACAAGATCATGCAGTTAAAGGATTCCAAGGTAAAATTGGTGTGATGCCTCCAAAAGGTGGTTTTGCCGATTTATCTGACGAAGATATTAAAAATGTAGTTAAATATATGTTACATCAAGCGGGTACAACCGCAAAATAATTAGTGAGAACCCGAGTAAATATTATTTTTTTTACTCGGGTTTTTTTTAAAAATTAACTCCGAATTTTTATTCGGTCTAAATAAACAAAATGTTTATCTAATGGAAAATAAATCTAATAAATTCGGGCTACTCTATAAAGTATTTGGAGTCATTGGAATACTATTAATTATAGTAGTTTATTTTGTGCCCATTTGGTGGGTGGCTTTGCAAAGTCATCAATACCCAAAATCAATGTATCCTAAAGGAATTCGCATTGAATTTAAATATAATGGTGTATACAATGGTTGTGAAGGTGTACAAGAAAGGGCTGAAATTACAACCAATGAAGGTGCAGAATGTTTAGTAGAAATGAACGCAATTAATCATTATATTGGGATGTTCCCAATTGTTCAAGGCCTTAATAGTCGTGTTTTTGAAGAACAAAAAGAAGGTTATAAAGAGGCCGTACCAGAATACTATGTTTTTGATACTCAAAAAGATGGTAACGGAGAAGAAATTATTGACCCAAAAACAGGAAGCCCTGCACAAGTTGATGTAACACCACAGTATTTAAAGATATTAAATGGTATTTTAGTCAACTCAAAATATATTTTTGGTGTATTGATAATAATGGTTATCTTTTTTATAGTTACACCTAAAAAGAAATTTACACTATTTGCTTTTTTACCGGCATTACTCCCATTCTATTTCCTTTTCCTTTACATGTATTCTATGTATTGGTATGGGCATCATTTAGATTTACATGGTGGTGGAGCTTTTGCAGGAATTAAACCATTTATGCCAACTATTTTTGGTCATGGTAAAGTAGCACAATTTGAAACAGTTGCTTATCCTTATTATGGGTTTGGAGTGGCATTTTTAGTGTTTGTAATATTAATCTTTGCAATTTTATTTAAAAGAAAATCTATTGCATTAAAAAAATAGACCATTTCTGAAAAAAAAATTTTTTTCTCCTCAGTTAGAGGTATTGGTAGCTGTCTCTTTTAATAATCCATTAGTTAGTAATTTTTAATACTATCGTTAACGATAATTTTTATTTTTAGAGACAGCTTTTTTAATCAATTTAATCCAAATTTATTTTGAGATACTACCTATTCATAACAATATTACTTATACAATTCAGTATTTTTTCGCAAGAGAAACATGCTGAAAAACATGGTTTACTCATTGAAATCACTCCTTTTGAATCAGATAAAGACCAAGTATTTCTAAATACTTTACTAAAAAATTTAAAACCCGGAGATACTTTGAAATTGAAACCTGGTTTTTACACTGGTCCTGCGACAATTAAAGTGCCAAATGTAGTAATTGATGGTGGAGGGAAAGCGACTATTTCGGGTATGGATAATGAATCTGTTATTTATGTTAAAGCAAATAATGTTACCATACAAAATTTACATATTACACATTCAGGTGATTCGCCTGACCGTTTAGATGCCGGTGTAAAAATTCTTGAAGCAAATAATACCATAGTAAAAAACTGTTTGATTAATGAATGTTTATTTGGTGTTGATATTTTCAAATCGGATGGATGTATAGTAGAACATAATGACATATCATCTATTACTAGAAAACCACTCGCATTAAAAGGTGACGCCATCAGGTTGTGGTATTCCACCAACAACACAATTCATTATAATTCTTGGTATAAGGTTCGTGATATGGTGGTATGGTATTCATCTGGTAATCTTTTCGAAGGCAATAAAGGTGTAGGAAATAGGTATAGCATTCATTTTATGTACTCGCATAATAATCGCATTCATAAAAATGAATTTTATGACAATTCTGTAGGTGTATTTTTAATGTATAGTGAACAAACTATTTTATCAGAAAATTTAATTCAAGCGTCTACAGGAACCTCAGGCATGTGTGTTGGTTTGAAAGAAACTTCCTCCAATCAAATTCTTAATAATCGATTTTTATATTCAGCATACGGACTTCACTTTGATGTTTCACCATTTGTTCCTGAAAAAATGAATACAATAATTGGTAATGAAATTGCCTTTTGTAATGTAGGCATGCTTTTTCATTCAGATCTTGAAGGTAATTTAGTTAAAGGAAATTACATGCATGATAACTTAACTCAAGTATATACACGCGGAAAAACAGCAAATGGTAATAAATTTGAAGGTAATTATTGGAGTGATTATCAAGGTTATGATAAAGATAAAGATAATATTGGTGATGTTCCTTATAGTTTATACAGTTACAGCGAACATCTATGGGCATTTAATAAAAATGTAAAGTTTTTTTATGGAGCTCCTATTTTAGAAGTCTTAGACTTTTTAGAACGTTTAGCTCCTTTTTCTAAACCAAAATTTGTTTTGAGAGATAAAACACCCCTTTATAAATGGGAATTTAATGAAGAAAGAGGATTTTAAGAAGAGATAAGATTAAAGACTTTAGAAACTATGGGAAAATCAAAATCAGATATAAACAGAAGAAATTTTCTTAAAAACAGTGCCGTTGCAGTTGTAGCTTTAGGTGCTGTAGGTGTTGGTGCTAATTATTTGAAAAAACTAAATATAGAGAATTCAAAAACATTATTGCGTCCACCAGGAGCTGTGAATGAAGATGAATTTGTTTACGCATGTATTAAATGCGGACTTTGTGTGCAGATCTGTCCTATTGAAGCGATAAAATTAGCGGGAATTAAAGATGGTCTTTCTTACGGAACACCATATATAGATCCACGTGAACAAGCCTGTGATTTTTCTTGTGATGCCATGCAATGCATAGAAACTTGTCCGACTTCGGCATTAGATTTTATCCCCTTTAAAAAAGCCGGTGAAACTGCTTTTGTAGCCTATCAAAAAGCAAATTCTACTCCCGGTAAAAATTACAATCCTATTGCCATACAGTCTAAAGCAATGAAGGCTCATACCAAAATGGGTTTAGCGGTTATCAATCATAAAACTTGCTTTGCTAGGAACGGAAAGGGTTTTAAAGGAGCTCCAAGAGAAACAGGATTTGAAGGTGTTTATCGCTCACCTAACCCTAAACGTAAAGAACGTAAAGCAACGGCTGTAAATGATCACCAATTTAATCGCGAAATCTGTGACCTATGTGTTACTGAATGTCCAATTGGAGAAACTGCAATTGTTATGGAAGAAAAGACCAGAGAAAATGGAGAAGTGTTTTCGCGTCCTATGATAAAAGATGGTTGTACAGGATGTGGAGTTTGCGTAATGGTTTGTCCTTCAACACCAGATACCATTATTATTGAAAAATTAGAAACCGCATAAATTATTTTCTAATGATGAAGTTTAAAAATTTACAACCTATTCCTGCAAAACGTAGAGAAGACATGCCTAATTCTAAACTAGGTATCACCTTTAAACAATGGAAAGCAAAAAAACCGAATAAAAATAAATGGCGGAATAAACGTTGGGCAGTATTGGTTTTTTTTAATTTCCTATTTTGGGCTTCTTTCACTTTTGATATAGGAATTTTAGAAGGTTCGCTAAGCGGTTCACGTTTTTTCGGTATTTATTTAATGGATCCATACAATGCATTACAAGAAATGTTCATCAGTAGTCGTACCGGTTATTATGCCATGTTGACTACCAATTTCTTTATCGGATTTTTTGTGATATTGATGTTCTATTTTTTAATGGGAGGTCGTACATTTTGTTCATGGCTCTGCCCCTATCACTTCTTAGCTGAAAATGCTGAAAAATTACATAATTATTTAGTGAAAAAGAAAAAAATTAAAGAACATTCTTATAACATTGGTATTAAATATATATTTTGGGTTGGGTTTTTACTACTGGCATTTTTTACAAAAACATTAGTTTTTGAAACCATAAACCCTGTAGGAATAATTTCAAGAGCTATTATTTATGGTCCAGGATTATTGGTTCTCTGGGTTGTAGCATTGTTACTTTTTGAAATTGTATATTCTAAACGTTTTTGGTGTCGCTATGTATGTCCAATTGGAGTTACTTATAGTGTCTTAAAAAAAGTATCACCTGTTGGGGTTCAATTTGACTTAAGTAAATGTGGACACTGTAGAGATTGTCAAGACGTTTGTTTGGTACCTCACGAATTATGGTTTGTAAAACGTGGTGAAGCCACTAAAGAAATACATGCTACGGGTGCAGATTGCACCAACTGTGGTTTGTGCGTTGATATATGTTATGGTGATGCCCTTAAACTAACGGTAAAAGGATTTGATAAAATAACATAACATTGGAAGACATAATAATAGAAACGGAAATTTTATCCGTTTTCAAAACAAAATTTAGAAGCAAAAAATTAAATCGCACTGCTTAGCAATTTTTACGAAAATATTGCCAGCCTTGCCCTTAAAAGAATAAACTAAAAAAATGAAAAACTCAGAGACCTTAATTTCGGTCAAGCAACTGACTAAGTCCTTTAAAAAAACCACGGTAATTGAAGAACTTAGCCATAGCTTCAATGCTGGTGAGCGTATTGCCTTAGTTGGTCAGAATGGAGCTGGCAAAACCACCTTAATACGCAGTATTTTAGGATTATACAAATATAAAGGAGCTATTGATGTTTTGGGAATGAATCCAAGAACTGAACGTGAAAAAATTCTACATCATATAGGCTTTGTACCGCAAATACCACCTCCAATAAAAATGACCGTTGGTGAGATGTTGGCGTTTTTTGGAACACTTACAAATACAGATCAACAAGAATTTATAGCTATTAGTGAAAAACTAGGTTTAGATGTTCAAGGTAATTTAGATAAACCTTTTATGAAGCTATCAGGAGGAATGAAACAAAAATTATTAGTGTCATTTGCCTTAGGCAGGAAACCAAAAATTTTATTAATGGATGAGCCTGCAGCTAACTTAGATCCAAAGGCACGAACTATATTATTTGATTATTTACATAATTTTGATAAAAATGCACTCATGGTCATAAGTAGCCATAGAATAGATGAAGTTGAAGGGTTGGTAAACCGTTTAGTAGAAATGGATATGGGTAAAATTGTAGTTGATAAAGAAGTTTAATAGTTCGCACTATTCAGTCCTCAGTTTACAGTTTCAAGCAGTGAAATTAATTTTATTAATAACATAAAAAATAGAATAAAACGATTAGTCAATAAATTTTAACTTTTGTGGCATCGTGATACTTTACAAGCCTTTCGGTTAAAAAAAATAGAATTGATTAATTCCAAAATATATTAACAATGAAAAAAATAACCCTACTAATTGGAATTTTTGCAATATTAATTTCTTGCAAACAAGAAGTAACCTTTGAAGCTCGTGCTATTAATTTTGATAGAGATGTTTGTTATGTATGCCTTATGGGTTTAACTGACCAACGCTATAATGCACAGGCTATTAATGAATTTGGTGAAGTACATTGGTATGATGATATTGGTTGTTTAGTTGAGGAAATGAGAGCCACTGAAACATGGTCAGCCTGGAAAGGCAACAAAGTGAAATTTTGGATTGGTGATGCTAGTAAAGAAAACGACCCTAGCAATTGGATAGATGCGGAAACTGCATTTTATGACTATGGTAAACATACACCAATGGGTTATGGTTATTCGGCTTATGCAACTAAGCCTGTTGGCGATACTGTTTATACTTTTGAAGAAGTATTACAACGAATCAATGAAGGAAAAACTATGCGTGAAGCCTTTATTCAAGAAAAAATGCTCATGATGAAAGATGACCCAAAAAAGATGAAAATGCTTAAAGATAAATTAGAAAAGGAACAAAACAAAAGTGATTCTACTTCTCATGAAGGTCATAATCATCAATAGTAGCATATTATTAAAATAATCAGATAAAAAATAGAAATCAAATGAAAAGTTTTGACAGTTTAAAACAAATCATTCATTCAGATATAAGGCAAAACCTACGTTCTCGATGGTTTTGGGCTTATAGTTTATTATTTGGTGGCTTTGTTGCCATTATGTTTACCTCAGGTATAACCGAATCTCAAATTATAGGTTTTGTTGGATTAAGCAGATTAATGGTAACATTTATGCAAATAAGCATGGCAATATTACCTATTTATGTCCTAATTTCAACTGTTCGTTCTGTTGTAGGAGATCGAGAAAATAGTGTAATGGAATATATATTATCTTTTCCTATTTCATTTACAAGTTATTATTGGGGAAAACTCTTAGGGCGATTCATAATTATATATACACCTGTTTTTATTGCCTTATTAGGGGCCGTTCTATGGGCTTTACTAACTAATATTGATGTGCCATGGGATTTGTTTTTCTTATATAGTGCCTTACTAGCCTCCTTAGTATTTTTCTTTCTCGGATTGAGTATGTTCATTTCAGCAAGAGCTTCATCCCAAGATATTGCGGTAAGTACAGCATTTATAATTTGGTTATTTTTGGTTGCTTTTATCGATTTAATTCTAATAGGAATTATGCTTAGAATGCGAGGAAATCCTGATTTAATTATAGGTTTAGGAATGTTAAATCCGCTTCAAGTATTCAGAACTGGTAGTTTGATATTATTTGATCCGCAATTAACGGTTATGGGAACGGCATCATATTATGTATTAGATACTGTTAGTCGAGGAGTTTTTATAGCTTTTTCAATACTATACCCTATCGGATTAGGGTTTCTGTTTGCCTATTTTGGTAATCGCTATTTTAATAGGAATGACGTTGTTTAATTAGTAATGAGAAATTAATAATGAAATCAATTATAAAATTAGAGCATTAATGAGATATATTGTTTTTTTTATAGGATTAATTATGGTTACAAGTTTATATTATTCTTGTGGTAATAAAAAAATTTCTGGAGTAGGACAATTATTCCCCAACGAACCAGACACCACTTCGTTACCCGAATTGGCCATTTTTTTAGAATTAGATCAATTACAAGTTATAATTGATGAAGAAACAGTGCTTTCTAATGGCAAAAAAAGACATAAAGGTATAAAAGCGATTCCTCAAAATGGTGATGATTTTCGCAGAGATTCATTAGATGAAGTTTATTGGCCTAATACTAGTGTTATTGAGGGCGATTTTAGAGGAGCTTCAATCAGATCTGGTAGATGTCAAGATGGGAATTACCGTAAATCAGATTTTCGAACTGCAGATGTACGATGGACAATTTTTGATGGTTCTATAATGGATAGTATTAATTTTCAACAAAGCAGGTTATTTCATGTAAAGGTAAATTATGTTCCCTTATCGAATTCCAACTTTAGAGGAGCCAACATGTTTGGTATGGAAGGACATTTTACGACCATGCGTAATTGTGATTTTTCTGGAGCCCTAATGAAAGATTCTGAATTTTTAGAGAGTGATTTAACGGGCTCTATCGGTATTAAAGCAAAACTATTTAGAGCGGTACTTTTAAACTCAAAACTAGATAGTTGTGATTTTTCGTATGCTGATTTTACGGGTGCCGGATTAGAAGAGTCAAGCTTTGTCAACTCCAGGCTTTGGTATGCAAACTTTCAAGGAGGGCATTTGCAAGGCACTAATTTTGAAGGTGCAGATTTAAAAGGATGTAACTTTTTCGGAACCGAATTCGAAGGTACTAATTTTAAAAATGCTAAAAATATTCCTGACGAAATTAAGAGTTTTATTGATGAAAATGGTTTAGCAACAGGTATTTGGCAAGAAACAAGATAAATGGCCATTATTATTAATTTAGTGAACGAGAAAAAATGAATTTAAATAGGCTATTTATTATATCATTTATTATTATTGGATTGATTTGGGCCTGTTCAGAGAAAAAAACTTCAGAAGATGAAAATTCAAAAACAAAGGATATTTTAGCTCCTTATATAGCTCCAAAAATCAATCCGAAAAGCGACAATTTTGCTCTTTATATTATAGATACAGCAAAAAGTAAAATTCATTGGAATTCCTCACATCATTTTGGTGCTTTAAAATATAAAAATGGTAATCTGGCTTTTAATAATAAAAAATTAACCGATGCTCTCTTTACCATAAACATGAACAGTATTACAAATACTGATATTGAATATGAACTTATGAATGGAACATTAGTTAATGTTCTGAAATCGGTTGAATTTTTTAATACGGAGACTTATCCTGAAGCCCATTTTGAATTAAACGCTATTACAGAAATTAGTGATAATAACTACAAATTTACTGGAGATTTCATTGTTTTCAACAAAGGTGTTTCTACTGATTTTGAAGGGACCATCACGCTTAAAAATGATAGCCTTTTCTTTAACTCAAAATCTATTATTTTAGATAGAACAGATTGGGGTATTTATTACCTTTCAGATAAAAACCCAAATCCAAAAGAGGGTGAAGAAGGTTTTTATGTATCAGATACCATTTTTATTGATACACATATTATCGCATCTAAACAACAATAACTTATTTTACACCAAACAATTTATTAAACAACGATTGTTTTTTTTCTTTAGACATGACTTTCATCTCTTCCTCAGGATGATCACCAAAACCCATATCTTTAGCCTTGTGACAATTTTTTACAATAATTTCTTCTACCATTTCGTCATAAGTCATTCCTATTTTTTCAAAATAGTTAGTAAGAAACTTTTCTGAAGCCTCCATTCCGTCAAACTCTTCAATAGCACATAAGGCTTTATATAATGGAATAACCGCATCTTTTACCTTATTGTGTACTGGTCGTCTATAGGCTGTGTAATTTATTACATTTCTATCAGCATCTACTTTTGTAATAAAATCAGTTACCACCCAGTAATAACGACCATCTTTTGCTAAATTCTTTACAACGGCCATTACATTTTCTCTATCCTTTATTCGATCCCAAACAATTTTAAACATTATTTTAGGCATATCAGGATGTCTAATCATATTATGCTGAGAACCAACCAATTCGTCCTTAGAATATCCTGAAATTTTTACAAATATCTCATTTGCATCCGTTATTTTACCTTTTGGGTCAGTAACACTGATCAATACTTCTTCATCTGGAATAATAATTTCTTCATCAATTGCCTTTGGACGATCTTTTTTTGTAAGTCTTTTATTGGTAGTATTATCCATTATCGTTTAATTTACAGAATACTCTCAAAGTTACACATTATAACGAAATAATAAAAGATGTTTGGGTATTTTTTAGCTATCAATTATCTAATTGTATACTTTGTAACAAAAAAATCCCGGAAAGAAATTCACAAGCACTTTCCGGGCAATTACTAAATCAAATAAATAACCGTATTGTTTTCAATTTTACATTAATAATTATTTTAAAAAATATATTTAGCGTAAATACTAAAACTACGACCTGGCTCAAAAATTCGACCTCCTACAATATTATCTACTGTATTTTTAAAAGTAAAATTTAAGTGATCGTAATAAGTTTCATCAAAAATATTCAATGCGGCAGCTCCTAATTTCAATCCTTTTATAGGTTCTACTCCTAATCGGATATCAAATGTGGTATACCCAGGTGTAGGCACAGTCTCTTTAAAAGAAGCTGATAGCTGGTCTTGTTCTGCAACAAACTGAGTTCGTAAATCAAACCAATAAGACTTCTTTTCAAACTTTAAACCCAAATGAGCACTTAAAGGTGCCACTTGTGCTAAAGGTTCATCATAAGTTTCATTAGTAGCTTTGGTATACGCTATATCAGATAAAAATTCAAGATGAGAGGTTATTTTATAGTTAAAATAGGCATCAAATCCAACTTGATTGGCATCTACATTTACATATTGTTTAGCATGCGTAAACGGATTCACAAAAATAGTTTCAAAATTTGCATCATCATCTCTAACTATGGCAGAGATATAATCTTTCATAATTGAATAAAACACACTTGCTCCTACATTTATTTTATTTTTTTTATGTTTAAACGCCAACTCAAATTGATTGTTCTTTTCTGCTTTTAAAAAAGGATTTCCAACATATTCATATGAGTCAGAACCTATAGAAAAATGATAAATATAACGTTCTACCATTGAAGCAGACCTTGTACCTAAACCATATGCAAATTGTACTTGAGTTCCCTTATTTGTATATTTAAGTGCTAAATTCCCGTTGATAGTACTTTCAGATACATCATCAAATCCTTCGCCATACTTTTCAATAAACCCAGCTGCGGGATCATCAATTTTAGCATGAAAAAAATCGACACGTAACCCTGCAGTAGCCGCCCATTTTTCAGATAATTTGTAATTAGCTTCAGTAAATAGACCAAAGTCTGATGAGAAAGCATCTTGCCAAACAGCATCATAAAAAACCGGACGAGCATCTTCTGGAAAGGCAGTGCCATCAGGTTTTAGTTTAATAATTCTAGTACGCTCACCATCTCTACCAATAATATCAGCATCCACACCTAAATATACCAACCAATTATCATTAGGAGTTAGTCCTAATTCAATTTTACCACCATAGGTATTAGCTGTTACCGGAGTTTGTGCATCCATTTTACTGAAACTTGGACGCTCATGATTGGTCATTAAATGATCAACAAAAGACAAATATGACTTTATTGTTAAACTATTGATCTTATCAGAAATTTTCTGAGCTTTATAATCTATTCCCAATGAATAACTATCATCTTTAGGAGAATCCATAGGTAAGCCTGCATGGTCAATATCACTACCAAATTTCTGTCTCCAATCTACCTGCAATCTTTGATTATTCTTTGGATTATAGCCCGCTTTAATTGAGTAACTATCTGTAGTAAAAGATGCGGGTGTCTCTACACCGTTTCCATCAGTATAATCATCAAAATCTCGATGTTCTCCAGTTACGGTTAAATCAAATTTATCAGCAGCATATTGTAACTCAGTGCCTGCCATAAAATTATTGCCATTAGTTTCAAAACCACTTTGTACACTTCCATGAAAACCATAATCTTCAGGTGTTGGAGTACGTGTTACTAAGTTTACAATAGCTCCAAAATTTTGTCCATAACGAACAGTAAAAGGGCCTTTTACAACTTCAATTTTACTCACTTCTTCAGGTATTACATGAGCCGTAGCAGGATCCATTCTATTTGGACAGGCATGAACAATCTTTGTGCCTCCATCATATCTAATATTCATTTGTTCATATTTAAAAGCCCTAAAAGAAGGCTCAGATGCCGTAGCACTACGTTTCTGGATACTAAAGCCTGAAATATCATTAAAAAGTTCAGCAGCATTACGTGCTTGACTACCTTTTTTAGCATCATCAATTACGATAACTGAATGAGAAATATCATCTAATGGATGTGATTTTACAACAATTTCATCTAAAGAAATTTTCTTTGAAACTAGACGAATACTTGATGTCTCTCCAGCAGGTAATTTTACCGTTTTATAGGACATATGCATGATTTCAAATACAGCTTCTTTAGATGCTT
>Ga0209633_10003694_pt1 | contig 14052 bp, 16 predicted proteins | sample Cruoilmetagenom1_FD_187290 | JGI IMG/M metagenome (GOLD analysis project Ga0209633, IMG submission 187290) | Oil polluted marine microbial communities from Coal Oil Point, Santa Barbara, California, USA - Sample 1 (SPAdes) (version 2) | ecosystem: Environmental > Aquatic > Marine > Oil seeps ... | reverse complement strand
AGCAAATACAGCTTATGAAGTTGATTCAGTTACCTACACTTGCATTTGAACAACGCATTAAGCAAGAGATAGAAGAGAATATTGCTTTAGATTCTGGTAAAGATGAAACCAAGGATGAAGAGGATGATTTATTTGAAAACACACAAGATGAAACCTCAGAAGAACTAGCCGAAGATGATTTTAATGTAGATGATTATTTGAGTGACGATGAGATACCTGAATATCAAACGCAGACTAATAATTATTCTGAAGATGATGAAGATAGAGATATCCCATTTGCAGCTGGTAAAAGTTTTCACCAACATCTAAAAAGCCAACTAAACACCTTTAGGTTAAGTGATCAGCAATATGAAGTAGCAGAATTTTTGGTAGGAAGTATTGATGAGAGTGGCTATATAAGACAAGGTGTCGAAGATATTGTAGATGATTTAGCCTTTACACAAAACATCATGACATCTCCCGAAGAAGTGGAGCTTTTATTGAAAGATGTGATTCATGAATTAGATCCTGCTGGTGTTGGTGCAAGAGATTTGCAAGAGTCATTATTGATACAATTAAAACGAAAAAAAGAGAAAACGGCTCGTAAACTAGCCATTCAAATTATGGAGAAAGCATTTGACCATTTTGTCAAGAAGCATTATAAAAAAATACTACATAAATTTGATATAACCGAAGAACAACTTAAGAAAGCCATCCGAGAAATCGAAAAACTAAATCCGAAACCAGGTGGATCATATGCCGGTAATAATAAAGTAGCTGAGCAAATTGTCCCTGATTTTAGTATACGTATTATCGATGGACAATTAGAGCTAACTTTAAATAGTAGAAATGCGCCCGAGATGCATGTCTCGTCAACTTATAATAATATGTTACGTGGTTATAAAGAGAGTACTGAAAAATCAAAAGCGCAAACAGATGCCGTGCAGTTTATCAAGCAGAAATTAGATGCAGCAAAATGGTTTATAGATGCTGTAAAACAACGGCAGCAAACTTTGTTGGTCACTATGAATAGCATCATGAGGCATCAGTCAGCCTATTTTTTAACAGGTGATGTGTTAAAATTAAAGCCCATGATTTTAAAAGACATAGCTGATGAAATCGGGATGGATGTATCTACCGTATCACGGGTTGCCAATAGTAAATATGTCAATACGCCTTATGGTACAAAATTGATTAAAGAATTCTTCTCTGAATCGATGACCAACACACAAGGTGAAGAAGTCTCTACACGTGAAATTAAGAAAATATTAGAAATTGTAATTTCTGAAGAAGATAAGAAAAAACCCTTAACGGATGAAAAACTTGCCGTTATACTTAAAGAGAAAGGTTATCCCATTGCACGCAGAACTATCGCAAAATATAGAGAACAATTAGATTTACCAGTGGCTCGTTTACGTAAAGTTTTATAAACGAATGGAACCTCTTTTTTTAATAATCTATTCATAGATCTTAACCATAGCTTTCCAAATGTCGTTTCATCGTTTTATTTCTTCATTCTTACATCCTATTATATTTCCATTATTGGGAAGCGTTTTTTACCTATTTGTATTGCCTAGGTTTATTTCGAATGAACGTAAAATAATTATTCTCTTACTCGTTTTTATAGGGACCTATTTGTTGCCAGTTTTTCTGCTTTATGTACTAAAGCAGTTAAAAATGATTTCTAGTTTTCATTTACCTAGTATTGAAGAACGTAAATTTCCTTTATTACTTTTTACTTTTTTGGCGACTCTTATTGGTCGATTGTTGTTTAAACTAGCTTTGATAAATGATTTAGCAATTTATTTTATAGCTGGAGGCTTTGCGTTGTTACTCGTTTACTTCTTTTTGTGGATGAGACTAAAAGTGAGTATTCACACGATGGGAGTTGGTGGCTTAATAGGATTTATTCTACAATTAAGTCTATCTTATGAACAAAATTATTTACCAGTGACTGCGTTTCTTTTTATGTTATTTGGAGTGATTGCAAATGCGCGCTTGCAACTTAGAGCACATACATTTAAAGAAGTAATTTTAGGTTTAATTATTGGTTTTATACCCCAATTATTAGTTCCTTATATTTATCAAAATATATAAAACTGCAATCCAACCTTGAGACTGTTTAGTTCATCGATATCTATATTTTCTGTTGCTGGGTTCTTATCAAATAGACTACCCATATTAAAATAGGTATAAAAATTCCAAGTGCTATACCCAAAAGAAACTTGTGGACCATACTGTAATTTTTTTAGGTTTGGTAAATTGTTTATTACGATTCTCTCATTGGCATATTCTAATGTATTTTCAAAATAACTACGCGAATAAAGTACATACGAAACTTTGCCACCGACATACAATCTCCAGAATTTATATACACTAGGTAAGGATTTTCTAAAACGCAGTTCTACGGGAATTTCAAAAGCATGAGTTTCAAACTTGTTCTTAGAATAGGCATCCTCAATAATTGAAAATTCTGGTAGCTGGTTTTGAATTTTCATGTTTTGAATATACTTATTATAGCCATATCCTAAACCAATGGCAACTGCAACAGACCCTTTTTTATTGAGTGGGAAATCTTTTAGGAAACCCACATTTACACCTGTAGAAATACCTTTTTGTTGCAAATCTTGAGGTTTATTCATTAAGATGTTATACGTAATCCCTACATAAAGCTGATCTTCAAAATATTTTTGATTGACCAAAAGACTATCCTGTGAAAAAGAGCTCACAAAAAATAAAAGCGTAAAACTGAAAATGCAAAGATTTTTCATCTGTATGAAGTCTATTTTTAGCTGTAATTCCGAACTAAGTTGTATCCCAGTTGAGGATGTTTACAGGCAAGTATTATATTTTACAAAAAGTATTTTAGTATTAAAAAAAACAAGGCAACCACTTCTGATTGCCTTGCTATATAAATATTTACTATTTGTTTTGTTAGAAAACGATTAATTGATTTTAATCATTTTCTGGAGTTGCTGCATAACTTATTTTCAATGCATCAATTTCTCGTAATTCACGTTTAATATCGGCAACCGTTCCAACTTTAGAACCTACATCTACTTTAAACAATGTAGTCATAAATGGAATTTCTTCCTCTAATAACTGTTCTCTGTTTGCAAATATAAAGTTTTTTACATCACTTACACGAGCAATTTTATCATTGAGTTGAATGACATCACCATCAATACTTTCATTGATTGATTTACCAATATAAACCGTACTTACTAAATTTTTGTGCTCTAATTTTTTAGTATTATGAGCTTTAGGTAAAGTTGGTTGTATAATCTTAAGATCTGTTTCTCTCATGGTAGTTGATACCATAAAAAAGAATAATAACATAAATACAATATCTGGTAAAGAAGCAGTAGAAATTGCGGGTAATCCTTTCTTTTGTTTTTTAAATTTTGACATTTTTTACTTTTTTAGTTACCAGTTGCAGTTGGTTCTACTTCAGAAATAATTTCAGGATATAAGTCTTTAATAGTCTGAATCTTATCTTTCAACTTTTGCGACTTATCACTTTTTTGTTGTTTGATAAGTGCTTCGTAAGACTTACCATATCGTTCCTTAGAAACGCGGTTTCTAAGCTCAGTATAGGCTTGTCCTAAAGCGTCATGTACAGCAATAAAAGCACCATAAGAAGTCCCTCGATCACTTTTCAAAGAAATCACAGCCTTATTAGGATGGTCAGAAGACGCATCACTTTTTGCACCTTTACAATAATCACAGTTTCCAACACCTTTATTTCCTTCTCCACCACCATTATCAATAAAGTCAATAGCGAGTTGCTTAATATCTTTAACTTGTACCAATTGGTCACCTTCTACTAAAAGTCGATCTTTTCGATTAATGGCTATTTGTAGCACATTTTTTTCTTTTAGTTTAGGTGGAGGTGCTTGATTTGGCGGTTGTTTTTGCGGTAATTTACGCGCAATACCACCATCTACTTCCATCGTTGATGCAACTAAAAAGAAAATGAGTAGCAAGAAAGCAATATCTGCCATTGATCCTGCATTAATTTCTGGTATGTTTCTTTTAGCCATAATTTGTTATTTTATAAGGTTTTTGACCATATCAATTAAAAACAAAACACCACCTATGGTAAGTAAGATGAAACTGTAATTAATTGCGGTACCAACCCATTTAGATGTACTACCTTCACTACCCTCATAAACTTTGCCAGAAGCGTCATATACCGCTTCAGAACCTGCTGCGAAATAAGCAACAGCTAATACAACAGCTAAAACACCTAAGTATAATAAAGCTTTTTTAAGTAAGGCAGGTTTTTTTAACATGTTAAGTAATGGAAAAACAATTGATAGAATTGCAGTAATAATCAATAAAAAGATTGCATAACTTACATATCTACCTACTGCTGCATCACCGCCTTCTATTGAAGATCCATAAAAGACTGCTCCTAGTACAGCAAGTACCAAAGAGACAATCATCAATATTTTTGATAAACTCTTATTCATAATGAATATATTAAATGTTGATTATTTTTTTCTTATTAAGATATCAACCAATTTGATTGATGCATCTTCCATGTTGTTAACGATACTGTCAACTTTAGAAATAATATAGTTATAGAAAATTTGTAGAATAATTGCTACAATTAGACCAAAAACAGTTGTCAAAAGTGCTACTTTAATACCACCCGCAACTGTTGCAGGTGACATAACTCCTGATTTTTGAATATTATCAAAGGCAGCAATCATACCAATTACTGTACCCATGAACCCAAGCATTGGTGCTAGAGCAATAAATAAAGATAACCAAGAGATATTTTTCTCTAATAATCCCATTTGAACACCACCATAACTTACAACGGCTTTTTCAACATTGTCAATACCTTCATCAACACGGTCTAAACCTTGATAAAAAATAGAAGCAACAGGTCCTTTTGTATTTCTACATAATTCTTTGGCAGCTTCAACTCCACCAGATTCTATAGCATCTTCTACATTGGCTACTAATTTATTAGTATTTGTAGTTGACATGTTTAGGTAGATAATTCTTTCAATAGCAATGGCTAATCCAAAGATTAACGTAAGCAACACAATTCCCATAAAAAATGGACCACCTTCAATCATACGTTGTTTTAACTCCTGACGGAAAGATACAGGTGCATCATCAGATGCTACTTGTTCGGTTGCAGTTGATTCTTCTTGAGCATAAATGCTTTGGCTTGTGCCAAAAAATAATAATCCTGTGATAGCCAAGATTGTAAATACTTTTTTCATCGTAATAGTAAATTTAAAATTAGTTTTAAAGGGCTAAAGATAGAATATTTTTTTGAATCTGAAAATTTAGAAATAGAATAATTTGTAGAAATTATAAGGTTTAACAAAGACTTGTAATTGATTTTTGATGAGATGTCTTGACACCTATCTCATTAGGTCTACGTATTATTTTTCAGCCTTTTGTTTAATTATAATACATAAAAAACCCCTACAATATTAAGTGTGGGGAATTTTTTTGCGGAGAGGAAGGGATTCGAACCCTCGGTACGCTTTAGGCGTACACACGCTTTCCAAGCGTGCGCCTTCGACCACTCGGCCACCTCTCCAATTTTAGTTAAAAGTTTATAAAGTCAAAAGTTAACTTTATAAACTTTTAACTAATATCGGTAATAATCTGGTTTAAATGGGCCCTCTTTTTTTACACCTATGTAGTTTGCTTGTTCTTCAGTCAACTCATCTAATTCTACACCTAATTTTTCTAAATGCAAACGAGCTACTTTTTCATCTAGGTGTTTTGGTAACATATAAACTTCGTTTTTATATCGCTCTGGATGATTCCACAATTCAATTTGAGCTAGTGTTTGATTAGCAAACGAATTACTCATTACAAAACTAGGATGTCCTGTAGCACAACCTAAGTTTACCAAACGACCTTCTGCTAATAAGATGACTTCTTTACCATCTATAGTGTATAAATCAACTTGAGGTTTAATGCTGTCTTTTGTGTGACCATAATTCTCGTTTAGCCATCTCATATCAATCTCATTGTCAAAATGACCTATATTACATACAATAGCTTTGTCCTTAAGCATTTTAAAATGCTTACCTTGTATGATGTGTTTATTCCCAGTGGTAGTGATAACAATATCTGCATCTTGAATGGCATGATCCATTTTACGAACCTCAAATCCTTCCATAGCTGCTTGTAAGGCGCAAATAGGGTCAATTTCTGTCACGATAATACGTGCATTACTTCCTTTAAAAGAGGCAGCAGTACCTTTTCCAACATCACCATAACCTGCAACAACAACCACTTTACCAGCTAACATTATATCTGTTGCTCGACGTATGGCATCAACGGCACTTTCACGACAACCATATTTATTATCAAATTTTGATTTAGTAACAGAATCATTCACATTGATTGCAGGAATAGGCAATGTGCCATTTTCCATTCTTTCATATAATCTATGAACACCAGTTGTCGTTTCTTCAGAAAGACCTTTGATATCTTTTGTGAGTTCGGGGAATTTATCTAACACCATATTAGTAAGATCACCACCATCATCTAAAATTAAAGTTAATGGTTTTTGTTCTTCCCCAAAAAATAAGGTTTGTTCAATACACCAATCAAACTCTTCCTCAGTCATACCTTTCCATGCATAAACCGAGATGCCAGCGGCAGCTATTGCAGCGGCGGCATGGTCTTGTGTAGAAAAAATATTACACGAACTCCAAGTGACTTCTGCACCTAACTCTACTAAAGTTTCAATGAGTACAGCGGTTTGAATCGTCATATGCAAACAGCCAGCAATGCGAGCACCTTTTAGGGGTTTGTCTTTGCCATATTCTTCTCGTAGGCTCATTAAACCTGGCATTTCAGCTTCAGCAAGTTTAATTTCTTTACGACCCCAATCGGCTAAATTGATGTCTTTTACCTTATATTTTACAAAAGTGGTGGTATCTGAACCCATAATTGTATATTTGTTTGATTTTTTGCAAAAGTAAACATATTATTGATTTACGATTTTAGATTTGCGATTATTTTGATTATTTTTAAATTTTCATCGTTTGATTTAGTCTAATTTCTTTATTATAAATTCGTCAATTTAATGCCTTTATACAAGAGCATACAACATAACGAGCATACACAGATTTTGGTTTGGAAAATAACAGAATCTAAAACTGAATTGATGCAAGGTTTGGATTTATCAGACTCCAGTACTAAAAGAATTGAAGGGATGCGCTCTGAGTTACACCAAAAAGGTTTTTTGAGTGTCAGACATTTAATACGGGAAATAGGATATACGGATCAAGATTTGTTCTATACAAAAGATGGAAAACCTCATTTAAAAGATGGGAAACGAATTTCGATAACACATTCTTTTACTTTTGCCGCCATTGCAATTAGCAAAAACCAGATTGGTATTGATATTGAAAAAAACAGAGATAAAATAATTAAAATTGCACCAAAATTTGTAGCTGATGAATATGATTTTATGGCAGAAGAGCATGTGGTAGAATTCTTAACAGTTGTTTGGGGCGCAAAAGAGAGTTTATTTAAAATTCACCCAGATGGAGGTTTGCTTTTCAAACATCACTTGCCTATAGAACCTTTTAAATTATCGGATAAAAAAACACGTGGCTGGATAAAAAAAGACAACTTTTATGAAGTCTATCAAATCTTTTTTGAACAATTAGAGGATTTTACCTTGGTTTATGCAATTAATTAGTAGTTAGATATAGTTCTATTTTTATAATGGAGGAGCTATTTGCTAAAAAAATATGATAAAAAAAGACGACATACTATTACGTCCTTATACTCTTTCAGATGCAGCGGCTTTAGCTTTGATTGCTAACAACGCTAAGATTGCTACTAACATGAGAAACCTTTTTCCACATCCGTATTCAATCGACGATGCTTTAGATTTCATTACTAATACTATAAATGGAACGATCAAAGGAGTCTTTGCTATAATTTACAAAGGAAATTTAGTAGGCAGTATCGGTATTCATCCACAAACCGATGTATATATCAAAACAGCTGAACTAGGTTATTATGTAGGTGAAAAATATTGGAATAAAGGTATTGCAAGTAAATCAATCGCAATGATTACCAAATATGGATTTGAAAGCTTACATTTGACACGGATTTTTGCTGGAGTTTTTGAAAACAATAAAGCCTCCATGAAAGTATTGAAAAAAAACGGATATATGTTAGAATGTATTAAACGAAAGGCTATTTTTAAAAACAAGCAACTATTAGATGAATATTATTATGCTAAAATAAATGACTAATTCTTTGCTAGCACATATTATAAAAGTTAAAAAAGAAAACAAACAATTATTGGCTATTTTATTAGATCTAGATAAACTACTAATCAATGAAGTTGAGAACAAAATCAACAAACACAAAGCAAATTTTATCTTGGTTGCTAGCCATTTAATTTTAAAGAATATATAAAAAATCGATGGATACACTTATTCAATTTTTTTTAGATCCGTATCAAGAGGCGACAAGACTTAATATAAGTTTAGAGTTTATAGCTGCTGCATTTGGTATTATCAGTGTATTCTATGCTAAAAAAGAAAATATTTTAGTCTATCCTACAGGAATAATCAGCACAGGAATTTATGTCTATTTACTCTCTCAATGGAATTTATATGGTGATTTAATTATCAATATTTACTATACTTTAATGAGTATTTACGGCTGGTATATGTGGAGTAAAATTATTGATTCCGAAAAACATCACATTCCAATAACTAGAGTAAATAATAAAGATAGATTGTGGTCTTTTGGAATTTTTGCCTTTACATCAGTTTTTGTAATTGCTGTTTATCGCTATTTTAATGTCATGCCAAACGCTTTAAATTTTACAGAATCGGTTAGCTATGCTCTTGAAAAACTAACATCAGGTAGTCTTGCCGATTTTAGAACCGCAACTCCTTATTTAGATACTTTTACGACAGGAGCAGCTTTTGCAGCCATGTGGCTTATGGCAAATAAAAAATTAGAAAGCTGGATTTTTTGGATAGCTGTTAATATCGTTTCAGTTCCTCTTTATTTTGTAAAAGGATATGGATTTACAGGTATTCAATATTTTATATTTTTACTATTAGCATTTTATGGATATTTAGCATGGAAAAAAACCTTAGACAAGAAAAAGCAAACATCGTCAAAGTAGTCATATTTGGCCCTGAATCTACAGGAAAAACTACGATTTCACAACAATTAGCTCGTCACTATAATACAGTTTGGGTCGCTGAATACGCACGTGAATATTTACAAGATAAGTGGAACAATACACGTAAAACTTGTGAAAATTCAGATTTGATTCCCATAGCAGAAGGGCAAATGCGCTTAGAAAATGAATTAGCACAAAGAGCTGACAAAGTGTTAATTTGTGACACCGATTTACTAGAAACTAAAGTTTATTCACAAGAGTATTACGGTGGCTTTGTAGATCCAAAGTTAGATGAAGCGGCTCAAACAAATCAGTATGATCTTTATTTGTTAACCTACATCGACACACCTTGGGAAGCAGATGATTTGCGTGATCGACCTGAGATGCGACAAGAGATGTTTGATGCCTTTGAACAAGCCTTGAAAGATCATAACAAAAACTATATTCTTTTAAAAGGTGGTAAACAAATTCGTTTAGATATCGCTATAAAGGCAATTGATAAACTCTTGAAAAAACACCAAGATTTAGATAGTTTCTCTGACAACTTAGTTGATTTAGATTTTCATTTAGGAGCAAATATTGATCCAAATATGATGTAATAACCTGAGTTCGACGTAAGCTTTAATTCACAGGAGCAAGAGAAAAGGTAAGGTTTGAAGTGAAAAATTAAAAGGAATATCTAGATATTTTAATCTAAAGAATTCCTCGACGCTTTGCGTCGAGTGTAGCATTCTGCTTTTGAAATTTTGCCACAAATGCACGAATTCTTCATTCGTGAATTCGTGGCGTAATTTTTTTTTTGATACCTCGATGGCTCTGCTTCGATGTAGTTCATTGATTTTTCGCAAAAAAGATTGTCTTTTCTTTTGTTTCCCTTTAGGCTTGATGAATTTTGCCATATTCTTACCAAATTTTTTTAAATTAACTAGTTAGTCCTTCTAAAATTTAGTGTCGAATATGACAAAATTCATCTAAGCTGTGAAAAAATCTTACGTCGAACTCAGGTTAATAAAGTAAGAATTCTAATCGATTGGTTGCTCGATCACTTTTTGAATCCGATCTTTTACCTGTAAAATGATTTCACGAACAGTTGGCTCATCGGTGTTTTTTATTTGAGCAATTTCAGTCGTATTTAGTTTGCCAAATATGTATAAGTCAACTACGTTTGAAGCTTCTAAGGAGAGTACACTATACAGGTTCGTGAATACTTTTTTCCTTCGTTCATCGAGTTGGTCTATATCAAAAGCGCTTAACACACTTTGCGTACTTTCATCAGATAAAAACAATTGCGGTAAAAACTTTTTCTGTTGGTAAGATATATCATTTAAATCTTCGTTCATCACAAAATCACCATCTGCATCGACTGTATATCTTGCTCTTAATTTGTTTAATTCTTGGTGTAATAATTTATCTGTACTGACAGATTCTTGATGCCAAGCTTCCTTTTGAAATATTTTGTCTAATTTATCTATGACGAGTTTGAATAAATGCAATCTAAGATCTACCGTAGAGGTCAACATAGAAATATCGCTTTCAAATACTTCGATTATAGCATCATCAATGATTCCAGTGGAGCGATACATATTTTCAGGTATAATCTCTAGAGAGTTTGCAAGAAATAATCTATGGCGTACATAGGGTTTTAATTCTGGAATAATTTTAAGGATCTTTTTTCCAAATTTTTTACGTTTGTCTGCCTCTTGATGAGCTTTGAGTTGTTGTATTTTTTTCATGATTCAAGGGTTTTAAATCCTTCAATAAAGATACAAAAAAAAAAATTGAATTGAAAAATCTACTTTGCCTTTTCTACCTATTTATCATAAAAAAAAGCAATGATTTACACTGCTTTTTTTAGCACCTTAGTCCGTAAGTATGTTCGTCGCGAAAAGTCAAAATGTACATCAATACTTGTGTAGCGCAACAAAAAGTGACGGAAAGGTAACTCTGTTTACAGTGAGTAGTTTTTTGAAAGCCTTCTTGCCAGCGGTAGGCATTGCCAGTAATGGCGTGCAGTTTGGCTTTGCAGTAGAACATACTTGTAGATATAAGGTGTTTAACCATGTATTTATTGAAACATATAACCTATCGAAATTTGAATGACATTATTTTTAACGGTAAAATCATCACCTTCATCTTTGGTAAGGTTCGCTAAACCAAGAACGTAACGAGCATCACCAAATAAACCAGTTTCCATTTTGTAGCCAAACCAAGTCCAAGCCAAAAATCTAGTGACGTTACATAGTCCTTAAAATCATCAGTTTCTGTTTCTCCATCAAATTCTGTTTCTAGATTGTCAGCAAGTAAAAAACCAACTTGAGGACTTGCTTGCAAGCTAAATCCTTCAGCTATATAATATTTTGCCAAAATCAGTATGCTGAGATAATCAATTTTTAAGGTTAGATTTGTTAAAGCACTTGATGATCTTGACTCCATTATTATAGTCAAAACCGAATTTATAACCAACGGAATTAAACAACAACTCTGTCTGTAAAGAAAACTGATCTGAGAAAACATATTCCCCAACAGCATCCACATGAGAAGCGGTGCACATCTCAATAATATCATTCAATTCGGATTCAGAAGTGTTTACAGTTGCAAAATTTGGTTCAGCTTTTAGACCATGATAAGAGTCTTGCGCTACTAAAGTTCTAGTTGCAAAAATTAATAACAGCTAAATAAAAATTACTTTTTTCATAAGTATGAATTTTAAGATTAATAATCAAAATCTCAACGAATTAGGAGATTCTATATGAACTTTAACTAATTTACTAGTATTATTGCTAACTAGTAGAGAGATAATAGCTTAGTTATATGATAAGAAGGACAAAAAAAATTAATTTAGCAGCGTGATATTTAAAATTAAAGAACATATTCAAAAGGAGTTTCCTTATCTAGCGAAATCTAAACTTTTAGTGGCTATTTCTGCCGGTATTGATAGTGTTGTCCTTACACATATCTTAAATGCGTTAAACTATCAAGTTGCGTTAGCCCATGTTAATTATCAATTACGTGGGATAGATAGCGATAAAGATGAAGCTTTTGTCAAAGATTTCGCAAGCGATCTACAACTTCCAGTTTTCGTTCATAAAATTGATACTGAAACCTATGCTGTCGATAAAAAAGTTTCTATTCAAATGGCAGCAAGAAAAATTAGATATGAATGGTTTGCAAAACTAATACAAGAAAAGGACTATGATTTTGTGGTAACAGCACATCATTTAGATGATGTGATTGAAACCTTCTTTATCAATTTAAATAGAAGTTCAGGGTTGGATGGATTTACTGGTATTCCTCAAAGGAACGGTCAAGTTATTAGACCTTTATTATCTTTTTCAAGAGAGGATCTTGTAGCCTACGCGACGCAAAACGAACTAAATTGGCGTGAAGACGCTTCAAATGCAACTACAAAATACCTACGAAATAGCATTCGCCATAACTTAATTCCGGTCTTAACTGCTATAAACCCTGAATTTAGAAAGTCTTTTGCAACAAGCCAGCAACATTTAAAAGATAGTCAATCTTTGGTGCAAGATTATATAGCGTTTCTGAAACCTAAAATTTTGGAGATGCATGATGATTTAATTTACATAAAGTTAGATGAATTAATGCGTTTGCCAAACCCTAAGCCCGTATTGTATGAACTCCTAAAAGGATATGGTTTTACACAATGGGGTGATGTCTATAATTTACTCAACGCTCAAACAGGGAAACAAGTTTTTTCTAATACCCATTATCTGTTAAAAAATAGGGGGAATCTATTGTTAGGTGTTATAGATAGAGGAGACGAGAAACAAGAAAAAAGACAGGTTCTTGATATTTTCAGGGTTCACAATTCAGAATATAAGATTGAGACCGTTGAAGTTGATGAATTTGATTCTAAAATTAAAAACACAACGTTTATCGATAAATCGAAAATAAAATTTCCATTATTTGTAAGAAAATGGCAAGAAGGCGACTACTTCTATCCCTTAGGGATGCAAGGAAAAAAGAAAATTAGTGATTTTTTAATCAATCAAAAAATAGCATTGATAGAAAAGGAAAAAATTTGGTTACTTTGCGATTCAGATCATCAAATTATTTGGGTAATTGGACAACGTTTAGACAATCGATTTAAAATAACTGAAAATACAACTGAAATACTAAAAATAACATCAATAAAGACTAAAGAATGATTGTAGTCATAAAAGCTACTACAATTCTTGATAAATAGATTAAAATATGAGAAAATACCTGAGCCTTTTGGCACTACTTTGGATTGGATTTACCTTCGCACAAATTGGTGAAATGCCAAAAATGGAAGAACCTGTAAAATGGACCTCCAATATTGAGAAAGTTTCCAATACCGAATACAACCTTGTCTTTAAAGCGACTATCGAAGATGAATGGCATTTGTATTCACAATATAATCCCGAAGGAGCTTCATTGCCCATTGAGTTTTATAGCGATCAAGCTGATTCGCTGTTTACCTTTGAAGGAAAAGCCCTAGAAAGTCCAACAGAAAAATCCTACACAAAAGTATGGGATAAAGAGGAAATCTATTTTTCGCACCATGCCATGCTAAAACAATCCATCAAGTTGTTAAAAGATGATGTTACAAATATTGAGGTAAGCGTGTATGGTCAAGCCTGTAAAGAAGCCTGTATTCAAGTAGAAAAAACCTTTAATTTTGATTTAACGACAGCTACAACTACTATCGAAGCAATGCCTGTGGCTGAAATAAAAAATTCAACCCAAGAAACCGCTGCACAAACAGAATCAGGTACTTCAGATAAAAAGAAAAATAAAGGTCTATGGACTATTTTCTTTTTGAGTTTCTTAGGCGGTTTTGCTGCCTTATTGACACCTTGTGTGTTCCCGATGATACCGATGACTGTGAGTTTCTTTATGAAACAAAGTAAAAGTAAAGCCGCTGGTATTAAAAA
>Ga0209633_10003693_pt1 | contig 14055 bp, 14 predicted proteins | sample Cruoilmetagenom1_FD_187290 | JGI IMG/M metagenome (GOLD analysis project Ga0209633, IMG submission 187290) | Oil polluted marine microbial communities from Coal Oil Point, Santa Barbara, California, USA - Sample 1 (SPAdes) (version 2) | ecosystem: Environmental > Aquatic > Marine > Oil seeps ... | reverse complement strand
TGATGGGGTGAGCGGAAAGGCCTTGTGGCATATAGTGAAGAGTGTTCTTTTAGTAGTCCTGTAACCGAGTAGATTTTTGTAGTCTCAAGAGCTTCTTCAAAACTCATGTCAGGAAGAATGGAAGGGAGCCTTCTGGCAAGCATAGTTTTACCGGTGCCGGGCGAACCTATCATTAACAGATTGTGCCCCCCGCTGGCTGCTACTTCGAGTGCTCTTTTAACGTGTTCCTGCCCCTTTACTTCATGGAAATCTATCTGGTATTCCTTTGCTTGGTTAAATATCGAGTTTACATCTATAGTTGTTGGTATGATGTCCCTTTTACCAGCAAAAAATTCAACCAGATCCTGCAAAGAATCCGCAGCTAGTACTTCGACCCCGTCCACAACTGCGGCTTCTTCAGCGTTCTCTTTTGGAAGAATGATCCCCTTTAATTTTGAGTCCCTAGCGCGTATTGAAGACGGAAGGGCGCCTTTTATGGATTTTATTTTGCCGTCGAGTGACAGTTCTCCAAGGATGATATATTCAGTAAGTTTTTCGTGATCTATAAGTCCTGTAGCTGCCAGAATCCCAAGTGATATAGGCAGATCAAATGCAGACCCCTCTTTTCTTATATCTGCAGGAGCGAGGTTAACGGTGATCCTTCTTTGAGGGAATTCGTATCCGCAGTTTTTGATTGCGGCCCTGACACGCTCTTTACTTTCCTTTACAGCCCCCTCAGGAAGTCCGACAGTTGCGTACTGTGGAAATCCAAGAGCAATATCGACCTCGACCTCTACAAGATAGGCGTCCACTCCCAAAACAGCGCTACTCAGAACTTTAGCAATCATAATAGTCGACTATTATAACCTGTGATTAGTGCAATACAGAAGATAGTTAAATAATAACAAAGATGCGCGGTTTTTTTCATGACTTGTTTCTATGAAGTTTCTGCTATTACTATATATATCTTAAAGAAATTTCTCAATTTCCTCAGCAGGTCTGGCTAGCACTACTTTTCCGCCTTTAACAACTATTGGTCTTTGAAGCAGGTCGGGGTGTTTGACCATGAGTCCTATGATCTCAGAATCAGATAATTTTGATTTAGATAATCCGAGGTCTTTATAAATAGATTCATTCTTTCTAAGTAAATCTCTGGGCGGAATATCTAAACTGTTTATTAATTTAGTTAGCGTTTTCTTTGTTAGGGGCTCCTCAAAGTAGTTAACGCTGTCAAAATCCGTCTCACTTTCCCTTAGTATTTTGAGTACTTTCCTGCAGGTGGTACAAGTGGGTTTTACGTATATTGTGATTTTTTCTTTGCCCATAATTCAAAATTATACCTTACTATTCAATCTCTTTTGAAAAAGACATAATATTTATGCTTACTTATTTTTATTGACATATAACACCAAATATCCTACACTTTAGTTGCAATATAGAGCATAAGTGTTTTAAATTTTTAACAAATTTGTATTGCAAACTATATGAAAGAACCAGACCCTCATTTGTGTGTTTTAAAACCTAAATTCATACAACTCCAGCAATTTTATAATCTTATCAATTTATTTGCTAATAATCCTATAAAAGGTGGTTACAGGATTTAACCACGATGATAGATGAACTTAGTGCTCTTAAGAGTATTGAAGAGCGGTTCCATAGAGCATCAAAAGGTGTAGAGCTGGGAATTGGAGATGATGCAGCTGCGGTAAAGTTCCATACTGGCAATCTTGTATTATCCACTACCGATACCCAAGTCGAGGATGTGCACTTTGTAAAATCTCGGATCACACCTGCAGAGCTTGCAAGAAAAGCAGTTGCCGTATCAGTAAGTGATGTTGGGGCCATGGGGGGAGTTCCTAGGTTCATTCTGGCATCAGTTGGGTTTTCCAAACACGAGGATAAGGACTTTCTTGATGAGCTAATTACAGGATTCATCAATTCTGAGCAAGAGTTCGGAGTAGACCTTATAGGTGGAAATCTATCCTCATCTGAGAAGCTATTCATTGATATCACAGCTCTGGGTGAAGTGGAATCCGAACTAATGGTAAAAAGAAGCGGTGCCAATCCCGGAGACTTGGTCTTTGTAAGCGGCACTTTAGGAGATTCAGCGCTTGGTCTCAAGATGCTGCTGAATGATCAAATAGGAAATAAAAACGAAATTTTGATAAATAGGCACCGGCACCCGCTTCCTAGACTGGCTCTTGGAAGGGAGCTTGCGTTAAAGAAAATAGCGACCTCTATGATTGACATTAGCGACGGTCTTCTTCTTGATCTAGAAAGAGTCACTGTTAACAAGGGCAGCGGCGCAGAGATAGAACTTTCCGAAATACCTACATCAAAAGAGTACGACGAGTACATTGATCAATTCACAGATGATAACTATGAACTGGCTATAAGTGGCGGAGAAGATTATGAGCTCCTTTTTACTTCTCCTGAAGAAAGAAGAGAAGATATTAGAAAAATCTCAAGGGATTTGAACATAAAAATTACCGAAATCGGCAAAGTAACAAGAGACAGTAATATAGATTTAATAAACATAAACGGTAAAAAAACTACTAGTAAACAAAGGGGTTTTGTTCACTTTAACAATTAGATGGACGATATATCTTTAAGTAACAATATACTATTAATTTTGATTCTTCTTTTCCTCTCAGGCTTTTTCTGTATTGCTGAGGGCTCTCTCTTCTCTTTGGGAAGACATCATCTGGACAGGATGAAAAAGGAAGGAAAGAAAAGCTCAAAGCTTATTGAGAAACTCCTTAAAGACCCTTATAAACTTATAATTACGATATTATTTGCAGATGAGGTAGTGAACGTAGCATACACCAGTGTTATAGGTCTTACAGTTAATTCTCTTCTTAATAACTCCTCAGAGCAAACAATAATGCTTGTCTCGGTTGCTATAGCGTCACCAAGTCTGCTCTTATTAGGTGAGATTGGTCCTAAAACTTTGGGTGTGAAATACCCTAGAGTAATTGCTACAGCAATTTCTTATCCTCTTCATTTTTTTCATGTACTGGTTACGCCGATAAGATGGGTACTTATGGTTCTCTCTATTGGTTTTACAAGAGTTTTGGGCGGGAAAATGGAGCATGAGCAGAGCGAAAAGTTTTCTCCTGAAGAAGTAAAAACGCTTGTCGGAATTGGTAGTGAAGAGGGAGTAATCACAGAAATAGAGAAAAAGCTTGTTGGGAGTCTGTTTAAACTAGAGGATGTACCGGCTTACAAAATCATGACTCCGTCGATCAACTGTTTTTTATTACCGGTGAGTCTTTCCAGGTCCCAGGCACTTTATGAAATTAAGAAGCACCGCTATTCAAGAACTCCTGTGTATAAAGACAACGAAGACAATATTGTAGGGGTTCTATACGCCAAGGACCTTCTTTCTTTTGATATCTCAGAAGAAAAAACGATTAAAAAGTTTTTGAAACCTCCTTATTTTATACCTAGAACAAAAATGGCTTTTGATCTATTAAAAGAATTTCAGCAGCAACGAATTCATATAGCAATAGTAGTTGATGAATATGGCCGCTTCGACGGTATTGTAACGATGGAAGATATATTAGAGGAGCTTTTCGGTGAGATCGAAGATGAAAGGAGAGTTGTCAAAACTGCTGAGGTCAGATGGCAAAGCGAGGCTTTAATAATTCCTGGAAGCATGAAGATAGATGAATTTAATGATACCTATTTATTTCCAGTTCTTAGGTACGGTGGCATAGAAAATCTAGGAGATGAGCTTGAGGAGTCGGTCCTTCCCTCAGCAGAGGATCATGAAACAGTAGCAGGGTTTGTATTTGATTTGTTCGGCAGATTTCCTGAACAGGGGGATAGTATTTCCTACGGCAGTTTATCTTTTACTGTGAATAAAGTTTCCGGAAAGCGTATAACAGAGGTTAGAGTCCAAAGAATGAAAAAAGAGGTAGCGGATGTCGCTTGAAGTAGTTATAGCTATAATCGTAATTTCACTAATATTACAGGCCTTTTTCGCGGGCTCTGAGATTGCTCTGATATCCTGTGATAAGGTGAAAATGAGATCTCTTGCCGAGGAAGGCTCAAAAAGCGCTAAACTTGTGTTAACTGCTTTTGGGCAGATAGAACAATTTATTAGTACCACGCTTGTTGGAATAAATCTCTCTTTAATCACAAGCACCATAGTGCTCACATTTTATATTCATGAAAAATATGGGCGGGGAGGCGAGCTCTATACTGTTTTGATACTGTCTCCCCTTATAATCATATTCGGGCAAATTGTGCCTAAAGCAGTTTTCCAAAAGAGGAGAAATACAATTGTTCTCTGGGCTATTTATCCTCTTTGGGTCGCGTCTAAATTGTTTTATCCGATCTTAATATTTGTGAACATATTTACTAAAAAGCTACTTAATCTTGTAGGAAAAACAGATAGCACGTTCATAACCAGAGAGGAGCTTATTGATGTAATAGAGGGCGATTCTAATGAACCGACTGTTGATTATAAAGAGAGGATTATAAAGCGGATATTCAGGTTCTCTGAAACGACAGTGGATGAAATTATGATCCCCCTTATTCAAGTACGTGCTCTTGGTGAGGATTCAAAAGTTGGAGATGCAATAAGGCTTATAAAAGAGACAGGACACTCAAGGATACCTATTTTTTCTGAGCGAGTGGATAACATAACGGGCATGCTCCATTCGTTCTATCTGCTTGGAGCGGACCCTAATGACGCTCTTAAAAATTATTCTCAGACGCCTTTTTATGTGCCCGAGTCAAAGCCCGTGGATGAGCTTCTGGATGAAATGAAAGAAGGGCTCGCTGGTATGGCAGTTGTGGTGGATGAATACGGCGGTGCCGTAGGAGCAATTACGCTTGAAGATATTTTAGAGGAAGTAGTGGGTGAAATTGAGGACGAATACGATAAAGGAATAAAGCTCTGGAGAAAAACAGGAGATGGGGAGTATCTAATAAATCCGAAAATAGAAATTGAAACATTAAATGATGATCTTGGGCTTGGGATTCCTGAGAGCGATGATTATGAAACCCTGGGCGGCTTTATTCTTGCAGAACTTGGGTCCATTCCTAAGTCAGGGGACAAGATTAAACACACTACTTATACATTTACAATAACTAAATCTACCTCCCGCGCTGTTGAGGAAGTTAAACTAAGGATCAAAAAAGGGAAGTAGGGTTTATATACTTATAAATCCTTCACAATTAAAGACAGTTCTTCTTCTTTCTCCCTCATAATTTGAGTTTCTTTTTTCTTCTTATGATCGTGACCAAGTAAGTGGAGAGTTCCGTGGATAATGAGTTTCTTTAATTCTTCATGAAGCGTAACCCCGTAGGCTTTGCTATGTCTATCAGCAGTCTGAATAGAAATAACTATATCCCCGAGCAGAGTAAAATCAGGCCCCTCGCTCTGGGGAAATGACAACACGTCGGTTGTTCTATCTATCTGCCTATAAGCCTGGTTCAGTTCTCTCATTTTAGTATCATCTATAAACGAGATGCAGAGTTCAGAGTCTTTAGGTAATTGGAGTTCTTTTAACAAAACGCGCGCTATTCTCTTAAGAGTACTTTTATATTTTGTTTCAAGCTCGCCTGTTTCATCGAGTATCTCTATATTCATACAGACTAGTTTACTCATTCTTCTTCACCTTAGAAACATCACATCATTAATATTAAAAAGCTATTGGAGCCTTGGATACTTCAGTAATTTCAGATAAGATTCTTTCTTATTATGGCAAAAAGACAGACAAAACTTGAAAGGAAAACCTCAGAGGTAAAGGTAAAGATTGATATTTCTCTTGATGGATCAGGGAAATTTGATATCAATACCGGAATCCCCTTTTTTAACCACATGCTTTCTCAGTTTGCTAAGCACGGCTATTTCGACCTCAAGATAAACGCAATTGGCGATATAGACATAGATTTTCACCACACAGTCGAAGATGTTGGACTTGCGCTGGGTGAAGCGATCTCCGAAGCACTGGGTGATAAGAGGAGTATAACCAGGTTTGGAGAAGCCTATGTTCCGTTTGACGAAACTCAAGTTTTTGCTTGTGTAGATCTAAGCGGCAGACCGCACTTTGAATTCAGAGTTGAAATACCTAAGTCCAAAGTTGGCGATTTTGACGTTGAGCTTGCAGAAGAGTTTTTTAAATCTCTTACAAATACTCTCAAATGCAACCTGCATATTGAACTAAAATATGGAGATAACCTCCATCACATTATAGAAGCTATGTTTAAAGCCGTAGGTAGAGCTTTAGACCAAGCTACTGCAATTGACCCAAGATCAAAGGATATACCCTCAACAAAAGGTAAACTCTAGAAATGATCGCTATAGTAGATTACGGAATGGGTAATCTGAGAAGTGTAAGTAAGGCTTTTCAGAGTCAGGAATTCCCCGCCGTTGTAACGAGAAATCCAGAGGATATTTCACAAGCTTCAGGACTTGTACTTCCCGGCGTAGGGGCTTTTGGAGACTGTGTTAAAAATCTAAATGAATATGGTCTGATAGATCCAATATTGAGATTTATTGATTCAGGAAAGCCTTTTTTGGGGATTTGTCTCGGGCTTCAGGTACTTTTTGAGAAAAGTGAAGAAGCACCGGGAGTAAAAGGGCTAGGTGTCATTAAAGGGAGGGTAGTAAAATTTCCTGACTTTAAAAAAGAAGGACTAAAAGTACCCCATATGGGATGGAATCAAATCAGTATTAAAAAAGATGTCCCTATATTAAATGGAGTGCCTGAGAATAGCTGGTTTTATTTTGTGCACTCTTATTATCCTAGTCCAGAAGACGATAGCGTAAGCGCCGTCAAAACAACATATGGTTTTGAATTCACTGCAGCAGTTCAAAAAGACAATATCTTTGCCTCCCAATTTCACCCTGAGAAAAGCAGCGATCTCGGACTCAAGATGATTCAGAATTTCTCTGCCTTATGCGGTGAAAGACTAAGAGCTTAATTTGTCGGATATCTAGTTGTCGGCTCGTCCGGTTTAACAGGTGCTGCCTGAGCCGTGTTCCCATATATTGCTTTATAAGCACCGTAACTCCTTAGAATTCTACGAATATAATTTCTTGTCTCACGGAAAGGAACTTCTTCAATAAACTCGTCTTTTTCAAGACCATAAAATCTCACTTTCCAATCCGCAGCTCTATGAGGCCCTGCATTGTAGCTGGCCAGCGCAAGCTCAATATCTCCATTAAATTTGTCCAACACCTGTTTAAAGTAGAAAATACCCATCTCGATATTTATTCTGGGTATTGTAAGCATGGCTGTGCTAAATCCGTTAATCCCAATTTGCCTTGCTACAGTCCTTGCCGTTGGCGGGATTAGCTGCATTAGCCCGACAGCATCTGCGGGAGATACGACGTCCTTTTGAAACCTGCTTTCCTCTCTGATAATTGAATATACAAGAAGTTCATCAACGCCGTATTTTTTGGCGTAAGGGCCAACAAATTCCTGAAAACCTTTTGGATAAGAGAGCCTATTAGCTTGAGGGAGTCCAATTCCCTGAGCAACTTTAATAGATTGATTATAATCGTCTACTTGAGAATACAGTAAGCTCACAATTACAAATTCTTCTTGTGTATTGGCCTCATCTTCCATAGCTACAATTTCAAGCTGCGCCTCTTCAGGCATGCCGAGACCAATTAGCAACTGTGCTTTTTCCTTCCGAGAATTAGCATTTGGACTAAGCACAGTAGATTCAGGGTTTATATTTGTAAATGTTGGAGTATAGCCACTTTTTTTCTGAGCTAAGTAAGTGTGATAAGTAGGAGTGGTTGATCCAGCTAAGTCTCTATACTGAACATGGGCCTCATCGTGTTTGCCCTGCTTCTCCAGAGTTCTAGCCTTCCAATACTTTGCGTTAGAGGCGTTGAAAGAAGAGTCTGAATCTGTAAATGCTGCGAATGTACCGTGTGCCTCTCTGTACTGTCCTTTCCGATAATAAATCCATCCCAGATTCCATGCGCCGTCCTCTGCATATTTATTCCTAGGATACGATCTTATTAGAATATCGTAAGTCTTTATCGCTTGTTGCGTTTGGTTATTTATTTGATAAAGACGCGCTGCATTATAAAGCCCTTCCGGGGCTAGCGGATTGCTGGGAAATTGCTGGTGAATTTGAGTGTAGAGCTGAGAAGCCTGGGCATCTAGTCCCTGTTTAGTTTTTAGCTTACCTCTCCAAAATAGCGATCTAGGTGAATTTATATTTTTAAGGATATTTTCAGCCTCATTTAACCTTTTAGTCTTGACCATTGCAATACCCATATTAGTTCTGACTTCAGTGTTCTTTGAAGAAAGCTTATTGTAATTGTTAAGAGCCGCACTCCATCTGGACTTATCAAAAAGAATATTCGCCCTCTCAAGATAATCTGATTGTGAAGGCTGAAACGATGTCCCCTGGGAATTGCTAATATTTGTTAGCGCAGTGTGAGCCTCTGACGAAGATTTAGTTTCGGGATACTGAACCCAAATATTCTTATATGTAATTAATGCGTCATTATATTTCCCTTGTTTTTCTAACGCCTCTCCAAGTCCATAAAGATATGAAGCTTTTAAACTTCTATTTTTCTCTTCCAGAGATAGTGATCTGAATATTCTTTCTGCATTTGAGTAGTCCCCAGACTGAGTATAAATATTTCCCAAACGTGCAAGTGTCTTCTTTTTAAGAGCACTCTGAGGATACTGCGTGAGTATTTTGTTAAATAGATTTATAGAATTTCCATAGTCAGCAAGGTTTTCGTAGCCTGCTGCTTGGAAGTAAATTACATAATCTCCAAGCTCCGGGAGTTGATCTTCCAAACCTTTAAGTCGAGTTACCCCTTGTTGATATTGCCCCAGTTTAATAAAGCAATATGCTTTTTTAAATTGATCTTTTGGATCGCTAGTTGCCTGCTGATAAATCTCGGACTGGCAGTTTAAACGCGTAGCGGCATTTGCAGGGATAAAATGAAATATAATTAGAACAAATATTGAAAAGGTTACGATACTTAATTTCTGATACATATATAGGGTCCCTCCGATGAATCCTACTTTAATTATAACTACCTCCGCGTTCTTTGTGGGTCAAGCATATCTCTGAGCCCTTCTCCAAATAGATTAAATGAAAATGCGGTTATAAATATTGCCAGACTCGGAAATACAATTAAATGTGGAAATGTTCTTATTCCCTGCCACCCGGTACTGGCCAATGTCCCCCAGCTCGATTCTGGAGGAGCTATACCAAGTCCTAGGAAACTTAGTGTGGACTCTGCAAGTATTGCATAAGGAACGGCAAACGTGATTGTAATAATAAGTGGGCTTAATATATTAGGAATAATGTGTAATCCTACGATTCTGAAAGGCGAAGCTCCTAAGCTTCTAGCGGATTGAACGTAATCTACGCCTTTTATTTGAAGCACGTTTCCCCTAACAATTCTTGCCACTCTCATCCATGCTGTGAACCCAAGAGCAAGAACAATCCCTAAGACACCTCTGCCTATTACCAAAGTTACAAGGACTATTAACAGCAGATCGGGAAGTGAATAGAAAATGTCTACTACTCTCATCATTAGTTCATCTACCTTACCGCCGATGTAGCCTGATATAGCTCCATAAATAGTTCCAACTATTAGAGCTATAAGAGCAGTTCCCAACGCTACAGAGATTGATACTCTTGATCCGTAGATAACTCTGCTTAATAGGTCTCTTCCCTCTTGATCCGTGCCCATCAGGTTTACATTGTTAGGTGAGCTTAAAGTATTAGAGAAGTTGGTATCGTCGTATTCAAATGGGGCAATATAAGGAGCTGCCACCGCGATGGCAATAATTAAGAGGATTATAAAACCTGTAATGAATATTTGGGCTTTTAGCAGCAATTCATATTTACCTTATTAGGTGTTTATGAAAAATACTAACTTCTATTTAGTGCGAATGAAATAACTTTTATAAATTCTGTATAAGGAACGTGACATTTACCGCTTTACTTAAAACCAGTCTGAGAATCGCCATCTTTGAAATAGGTGGCTTTTACCACAGTTTTTATACCGCCTCTTACGTTAAAATCCCCCGTTACTTGAGCCCTTATAGGGTGGCAAACATTCACTATATCATCCAATATCTTATTAGTGACGTGTTCGTGAAAAGCTCCTTCATCACGATACGAAAACATATAAAGCTTTAGTGATTTAAGCTCGATACAGAGCTTCTCTGGAACATAATTCAATGTAATAGTAGCAAAATCAGGCTGAGCTGTCTTTGGACAAACGCAAGTGAATTCAGGACAAGATATTTCTATTTCGTATTCTCTTTGAGGGTACTGGTTTTCAAACGTTTCTAGAATTTCTGAGTGCTTGTCTCCCATTACATATTCCTTGTTTAGATAGATTTATATTTCTTTTGTATATCTAAAGTGTATCTAATACTTTGCACAGCGCAAAGAACTTGACTGTATAGGAATTATTATAAATACTAAATGCTCCACTGGGGCATAGTATAATGGCAGTACGTCGGTCTCTGGATCCGAAGATCAAGGTTCGAATCCTTGTGCCCCAGCCATTCAGAACGGGTAGAGCAATCTACCATTAAATCGAATGGTTTTCTTAAAGAATACCGGAGGGTTACACCTTCCAACTCTAAGTTCGAAAACACATAATTGATAAGTTTACGTTTTTGCTCTATTTTCGAACTCTCAAAAAGTTCATAAGCCATACTTGCAATCGAAAAGACTGTATTTACAGTAATTTTGAATGTTTCATCAGCTTTTAGTTGTTTTTTAATTTGGTCGTTAATATTATATTGTCTAGTTTTTAATTCCTGACACTTTCTGTCATAGTCATCCGTAGTAATACTCTTGTCTAATAATAGATCCAAAAGCCTATCTAACTTTACTTGTATTCTACTGCTTTCGTTTTGTAGTTCTTTAATCGCTTTTTCTTGGTAGGATTTTTCTGATTTATGGCTTTCTTTTAAATGTTCAGTAATAGCTTCAAGTATGTCTTTTTCTATTTTTATTGATTTGAAGACCATTCGAATTTCCTCTAATACGACTTTTTCCGGTACGTATATCTTTTTATTAGGATCTTCTGGATTACGTGTAATTAAATAAATGAACTTTCCTTTCTTAATATCGCAAGTAACGACTCTTCCAGTAGTTGCACATTTTATTAGTCCCTTAAATATGAAAGGTTTTTTTGTTTGCCTAGGAGCATTTGTTCTTGATCTTCCAGTCCTGATTGATTGACAAATATCCCAAGTCTTCTTGTCTATAATAGGAATATAACGATGACTGTATAATCTCCCTTGTATCATCATTTCCCCATAATAGAAAGGATTCTTTAAAATATGATGAATTTGGCTAGTAGATAGCGGTCTTCTGCTTCTATTTACTAATCCCCACTCCTCTGTTTTATTTCTTAATTCACTAAGTGAGCATGAACCACTTGCATACTCAGTGAAAAGCTTTCTGACTAAGAAGGCACTTTCTTTATCGGGGATGAGTGTGGGTTTTCCTGTTGCTTCATCTCTAGTATTAACATAACCAATTGGTGATCTACCAGACCATTCTCCATTTTCTCGTTTAGTTTGTAATGCGCTCTTTACTTTTTCACTTAATACATCTGTGTAGTTTTGAGCAACAGCAATTCCAATATTCCACATCAACTTATCGCTAGATGAAGAATCTTTGTTTATAATTTTATTCTCATTTACAAAGTGTATTTCGATTTTTTCATCCTGTATTAGACCGTCAATCAAAGAATATTCTCTGAAGCTTCGTTGTAATCTGTCTACGTTAGAAGTTATCAAAGCAACTGTTTCGGATTGATCTTCTGCAAATTTCAGCATAGCTTTAAAGTCTTTTCTATCGCCTCTGGTTGAAGATTCAATAATCTGGAAAGTGTTAATAACCTCAAAATCTTTTCTAGAACAATATTGAGTCAATTGCTCTGTTTGAGTCTGGATACTGTAGCCTTCTTGCTGTTCTTTGCTAGAAACTCTAGCCAATATTATCGCTTTCATCATAGTTGCTAGTATAAGCCTTCAATTTTTGTTAATTCAAACTTGTCAATCTTTTGTAGAATATCCGTTAGTATCATAAGATTGAAATTGTTCTTTAATTCGACTTTATCGAGTTCTGACTTTAGCCTGTACCATGTCCTCTCAGAATAAGATCCCATAATATCCCTTAGACCTCTATAACCAATAGAATTGATTATATACAAAGCTCCCATTAAATGTAAAATCTTATTTGGTTTAAGGCCGCTTTTGTTTAGTATTTCTAAATACATATTTTCTGGTAAATCGTCTGGTTTATTAATAGGTGTCCAACTTTCTAATATAGATTCTAAGAAGTGATATAAGATATTTTTTGAAATAGCAAGATCGAATAAATCTTCGAATTTATAGGAGTTTTCTATAGAAAGCTTGTTAAGTATTTTCTTAAGACTTCTCAAGTTTAATCTGATCTCAAATCTTAATATTTCATTTCTCCCTTTTCTTTCAACCTTATTAAATAAATCAAGTTGAATAGAATTGTCGCTCTCTATAGACCGCTTTTCTGAAATTCTAGACCTTTCCAAGTCTTTAAGCTTATCATAAAATACTATTTCATATGAGTTAGTGTGATACCTCAACACATGACCACTATTTCTATAATCTGTAGAGCTTAAGTCCAGAGTTTTATTTAAGTCAACCTTTCTTAGTTCATTAAGAACAAAAGAACAGCTAACGTGCTGATCCAGTATTATATTCTTGGAATAATGAATTGCCGATACACGAGCAACTCTCAGCCTGTCATACGAAGTTGCTATGCCCATTATCCTGAGTTTGCTTTTGAGTACAGTTATAAGTTGATCAATATCATCATTGCATAACTCATCAAAATTATTGCCGTATAACATTTTTGGAGCAGAAAACTCAATTCTTAATTGTAATAAGAACTTATCTTTATTATTTCTAGCAATTAAAGTGAGTCTTGGAAGATAGCCGTGTTTTTGTATTTCCTTTTTTTTGGGGTTATTTATAGATTTAAAATAACCTTGATTAGATTTTGGATAATAAGGCTTAAACATCAATCCTTCAGCACTAGGGTTGAATCTATGAGGTTTGGAAATAATATAATCTTGCTTATCTAGTAAGAGCACTACTGTATCAATCATATTATTTCTTATCCTCACTTTTTAAACTCTGTAAGTGAGAACTCTCTTGTATTATTTCTGGATTTTCTATAGCAATTTCTATAAGGGTCTCAAAAAAGCCGAGCAAGTTATTTCTTGATTCAGTATCTTGTAGACATTTTTCTATGTCATAGAGTTGCTTTTGTTTTTCTTCAAGCTTCGCTCTGGTTTCTTTGACAGTAGCCATTTACGCAATGCACCCGTTCTGTCTCCACAACAGACGGGATAATGCGTCAAGCGTCTTTTAGGTGGGGAAATTTATCAGGCGGTAGATCGTATGATCCCAGGCACCTGATTTAATAACTATTAGCGATAATAAATCAAATCTTTTTTCATGTCAAATATTTTTGTTTCCTATTCATGAAATTAAGCAACAATAATATTTGTTTTATCGTCCTTTGGAGATTGGCAAAGCTGATTCAGATCAATGACCAATACTAATCTTTGTGAGATTAATTTGCTCAGTTTTGGTTTTTGTACAGTTTAATCAATTTGCCAAAAACTCTATGAAAAATCGTTGCTCGTTCTATGAACCAATCAAAATCTTTTTCTATGTTTTCATCATTATCCAAGTCAAAATTTGGCAATCTTTGGACTATTCTGGTTGCTTTACTAGCTTCAATCCAATCTAATGAGGAGTTAAGTTCAGTTTCTATATCTTCTTTCTTATCCATTAGAAAATTATATAGGTCTTTATTCTTGTTAATATAGATTTCGCAGCTAAGTTCATTTTCTCTTGTATTAATTCTTAGAGCTCTATGAGCTTCTGAACTACCAATGCTAAAGTTATACCAATGTTGAGGTTTGGGAGTATGTCGATGAGCCTCACCCCAAAGCTGTACCACGTAAATTAGAGATTTCTGGCTTTTTAAAGTGCTTTTTCACATACTCCTCAGGTGTCATATTGTCCAGAGCTGAGTGGGGCCTGAACCCGTTGT
>Ga0209633_10003692_pt1 | contig 14057 bp, 10 predicted proteins | sample Cruoilmetagenom1_FD_187290 | JGI IMG/M metagenome (GOLD analysis project Ga0209633, IMG submission 187290) | Oil polluted marine microbial communities from Coal Oil Point, Santa Barbara, California, USA - Sample 1 (SPAdes) (version 2) | ecosystem: Environmental > Aquatic > Marine > Oil seeps ... | reverse complement strand
TATATAATCAGTAACAAGATTTTCAAATCCGCCATCAACATTTGTATAGAATTTTGTCATTTTACCAAGATAATCACTAAAACGGACAGCCAGCAGATTATTTTCCTGGGCATAAGCAGCCAGTTCATGTCCATAGTTTTTAAATATTCCATCAAGATAATTAAAAAGAAGTTTAATTATTCGTTCAAAATACTTTACATGCCCAGCCAAAACAGGACTGTAGTAAATATTCTTATAATTAAAGTCCCTTAAAATTAGAAGAGCATCATAAATTCTATCCGAAAATGCTATTGTACCGGTTTTCAAGGATGTTTTTATAATATCATCCACCAGGGTGTTAATAATATTGCTGTTTGTAGTTCCTACCACCCTGCTTCCTGCCTGGGGAATTTCACTCTCTTTAATAATTCTCAGCTGAATAGCATCTTCAATATCTCTTCCCAGGTATGATATTTTATCTGCCATGCGAACAACAGCTCCTTCCCATGTTGAGGGAAGATGAGTTCTGGCTTTTAATAATTTAAGATTTTTAACCTGAAAATCAGGACTAAGGGATTGTTCAAATTTTTCCCCACAATGGCTTACAATACCATCCCTTACTGCATATGTTAAATTAAGCCCCTTACCATACTGAACAAGATAGTCCACAACCCTTAAAGAGTAGAGTTCATGAATGAACCCTCCGGAATCTTTTCGAATATTATTTATAATTTTCTCTCCTACATGTCCAAAGGGAGTATGTCCAAGATCATGACCAAGACCAATAGCCCAGGCCAGATCAGAATCCAACTCTAAACCTTTGCAAATAGCAGAGGCGACAGAAGCAACATGCATTACATGTTCTATCCTGGTACAGATATGATCATTTTTCGGGGAAAAAAATACCTGGGTTTTATGTTTTAATCTTCTAAATGGGTAGGAATGGATAATTGCTGTAGTATCCCTGAAATACCCGCCCCTAAAGTCATCCTCTCTAAGCTCTTCTCTCTTTAAAAGTTCTTCAGAGCTAAGTTTATTAATAAATTTACTATTTGGCATTTTCATTAATTCCATTATTATAAAAAGAGTTTAAAACTTTGATCATTAAAGCATGATCTCTCATACCATATGTTTCTCTGATGCTGTGCATGGCCCACATTGGGTTCCCCACATCTACAGTTCGTATTCCTAAATTTGCAGAAGATATAGCCCCAATAGTACCTCCGGAGGGAATATCAGATCGTCCGACAAACTTTTGTAAAGGGACTGACAGATTTGTACAAAGATTCTGAAACACTGCTGCTGTTTCAGAGCTTGTTGCATACTTAAAAGATGCATTTAATTTTAAAACCGGACCCTTGTTTAACTGTGGAGAATAATCAGGATCATGCTTATCACTAAAAGCAGGATGAACTGCATGAGCACCTGCAATCATAAACCCCTCCTCTGAGGGATTGGACAAACCGAGTTTAAAGGCAACAACAGAAGACATATTTCTGACAATATAATAAGCTTTTCCAGGTCTAAGGGTCCAGTGTTCCTTTTCATTAAGAATTTGGAACCCGGCAGTCTCAAGTTTTTTAATAATTGTATCAGCAGCCTGATATGAACTGGATGATTGTTGTATAAATTGTTGTAAATTTCTCATAGTACTCTAATCTAACATTATTTTATAAAAAAAGAGAGATAATTTTTAATAAATGTTTGATATCTATACTTAAAAAATCTATAATACACTCTATGAGGCAGGAAAAAATACTAATTGTTGAAGATGAAAGAATAATTGCATTGGATTTACAGCGAAGACTAATCAGAATTGGGTTTCCTGTTCCTCCTATTACAACAAATGGGCTGGATGCCCTTAGATCCATTGATAATGATAAACCTGATATTATCCTTATGGACATAATGCTTTCCAGTGACTTTGATGGAATAGAAACTGCAACAATAATTAAAGAAAAGTATAATATCCCTCTTATATTCCTAACTGCTTATTCTGATGAAAAAACTGTCGAAAGGGCAAAAAAAGCTGAACCCTATGGGTACATCCTTAAACCCTTCAAAGAAAAGGAACTATACACAACAATAGATATAGCCCTTTACAAGTTTAAATCCAATGAAAAACTAAAAAAGCAGGAAAGATGGTCAGCTGCAATACTTCGTAGTATAGAAGACGGTATAATTGCCACAAACCAGGTTGGTTTAATTGAGTTTATGAATCCGGTTGCTGAAAAAATTACAAGCTATACCCAGGAGGATGTAATAAATCTTTCTCTTGATCAAATATTTGAATTAACTGACAATAAAACTCAAACGATTATTCAAATGCCTGTTTTTTCCAACACAAATACAGAATCTTTCATTTTTAAAGACACTTTTATGAGTAATAATAAATGTGAGCGGATACCTGTGGAAGGTTCTGTGGCACCAATAATAGATAAACACAGTAATATCGAAGGGCAGGTTCTGGCTTTTCGGGATATTACAGAAAAGCATAAGCTATCACAGACTATATCTTATCAGTCCAGGCACGATACATTAACCGGCCTGTATAACAGAGAATGGTTTTCTACAATTATGGAAACCCTTCTGGAAGAATCTATTAATGAAGGTAAAAGTCATGCATTCCTTTATCTTGATCTGGATCAATTTAGAGTTATAAACGACATTTGTGGTCATACAGCAGGTGATGAAATGTTGTTAACTACAACAAATATTATAAACAAGGTAATTCGAAGCAGTGACACCTGTGCACGACTTGGTGGTGATGAGTTTGGTATTTTACTGGAGGATGCACACTTGCAGCAGGCTCTATTTATTGCAAAGCGTCTTCAATCAAGATTGGTAGAAAGTAAAGTTGTCAGAGATAAACAGGTGTTTAATATTAATTCCAGTATAGGTATTGTAATGTTAACTGAAAATTCAAAAGATCTTCAGTCAATACTCGCTGCTGCGGATGAAGCCTGCAATGTTGCAAAAGAAGAGGGTGGTAAAAAAATTACAGTTTACAACGACGATGGAAATTTATTTGTTAAAAGACGGGGAGAAATGCAATGGATTTCCCGATTAACTAAAGCTCTTGAGGAACATCAGTTTGAACTCTTTTTCCAACCAATAGAACCAATTTCAAACATTCCAAATCATTTTAAAAAATGTGAACTTTTAATACGAATGAAAAATGGCGAAGGCGGTCACATACCTCCCGATGATTTTCTACCATCAGCTGAAAGATATAAGCTGATGCCCGCAATAGACAGATGGGTTATTAATAATGCTTTTCTAAATCACAAACACTTAAGTGATAAAGTTGGTAAAAAAAATAATAATTATATGTTTAGTGTTAATTTATCACCGGATTTTCTTGCTGAAGAAGATTCTCTGGATTATATTATTTTTAAATTTGAAGAATATGAGATTGATCCAAAAAATATTTGTTTTGAAATAACCGAAACTACTGCTATTGGGAATATGCAGGCTGCCACGGATTTTATTCACAAGTTAAAAGATATAGGCTGTCTGTTTTCTCTGGATGATTTTGGCAGCGGATTTTCATCATTTAACTATCTAAAAAATCTACCCGTTGATTTCCTAAAAATTGATGGCATTTTTGTTAAAGATATGGATAAGGATTCGGTTAACCGAGCCATGGTAAAAGCAATCAACAGCCTGGGACAGGTTATTGGTCTAAAGACTATAGCAGAATTTGTCAGAAATTCTACTATAATTGATCATTTAAAAGAAATAGGTGTTGATTATATACAGGGATATGAAATTGGTAAACCGGAACCAATATCAAAGCTTATTGAAAACTACACAGTTGGTTCGTAGAGAGACATAGCTACGTCTCTACGGGGATTAATATGATTATATTAATGGGCATAAAACATTCAGGAAAGACTACTCTGGGAAAACTGTTGGCAGAATCTCTAAATGTCTCCTTCCTGGATTTAGACTATCTTATTGAAGAACAGTATTCAAAAGACAGGAAATATAATTTTAGAGAAATATACAATATTTTAGGACAAACCGGTTTTAAAGACCTTGAAACTGCTGCTGTAAGCAACATTCCAATGAATAGAAAAGGTATTCTTGCTTTGGGTGGTGGAACAATTGATAATGAGTATGCTATAAAATTTATAACTATATCAGACACACGTATTTTTCTTGATACCAAAGAACATATATTGTATAAACGAATTGAAAAAAATGGGTTTCCCCCTTTTTTAGTAAAGTCTCCTGAAAAACTTTTTTCTGAGCTTTATTACAGACGAAGACTTTTATACAAAAATTTTGCTACTATAACAATTGAATTTTCAGATGAAAAACCGAACGAAATGCTTGAAATATTGTTAAAAAACATCGAGGTTAAAAAATGAGCGGCAGCAGTTTTGGAACTATATTTAAAATAACTACATTTGGAGAATCCCATGGGAAAGGTGTTGGTGTTATTATAGATGGTGTTACACCTGGTGTGGAAATAGACGAGACAGTTATACAGCATCAGCTTGACAGAAGAAAACCCGGACAATCCAGTATTACAACCCAGAGGAAAGAATCTGATAAAATACATATTCTCTCAGGAGTATATGAAGGGAAGACCACCGGTACAGCAATGAGCTTGATTCTTTACAACGAAGATCAAATTAGTTCTGATTATAATTCAATTAAAGATCTGTTTAGACCCGGTCATGCTGATTTTACATATCTGCAAAAATACGGTATTAGGGATCACAGGGGCAGCGGGAGAGCTTCCGGAAGAGAGACTTCTGCAAGAGTTGCTGCCGGAGCAGTAGCAATGAAAATTTTAAATTCAAAGGGTATAAATATTACAGCCTATACAATACGAGCTGCCGGAATAAACTGCATAGAGAGAGATCTTACTGTTATTGAAAAAAATAATCTCAGAGCTTGTGACAGCAGTGCCGCAGAAAAAATGGAACAAAAAATTATTTCACTCATCAACGAAGGCGATAGTGTTGGCGGTATTGTTGAATGTCTGATTACAGGTGTAAAACCCGGACTTGGAGAACCTGTCTTTGATAAAATTGATGCAGAACTTGCCAAAGCCATGGTCTCACTAGGCGCAGTCAAGGCTGTTGAATTTGGTTCAGGTTTTGCATGTGCAGATATGAAAGGCAGTGAACATAATGACAGTATGGATAAAAATGGTTTTAAATCCAATAATGCAGGTGGCATTATTGGAGGAATCACTAATGGAGAAGATATTATTTTTAGAATTGCTGTAAAACCTACTTCATCCATAAGCAAGGAACAAAAAACTGTTAATATTCATGGCCATGAACATCCAATAAAAACAGAAGGAAGACATGATCCATGCATTTGCCCAAGAATTGTGCCAGTAGTTGAAGCAATGACTTCTCTTGTATTAATAGATATGTATAAACGACAGGCTGCGTTACTATCATGAAAATTGGATACCTTCAATTTAATCCTGTTTTTGGGGAACCAAATACTAACAGAGAACAAATTCAGAATAAACTGGAAAACGTAAGGGCAGACATTATTGTTCTTCCTGAATTGCCAGTTAGCGGATACTTTTTTTCAACAAAAGAAGAAGCTGCTATGCTGTCGGAACCAATTCCAGGGCCGACCACAAATATGCTTCATAATATTTCTAAGCGGACAGGCACATATTTTGTTACAGGACTTCTGGAATCATCCGGAGCTTCACTCTATAATAGCGCCGTACTGGTGGGACCGGAAGGACCTGTAACAACCTACCGAAAAGTACACCTTTTTTATGAAGAAAAGAAATTCTTTAAACCCGGGCAAGGATTTATATCAGTTGATATTAGGGGTGTAAAAATAGGTATTTTGATTTGCTTTGATCATCTGTTTCCTGAAGCTGCCCGTACTCTGGCATTAATGGGAGCCCAGATAATATGTCACCCATCCAATCTTGTTCTGCCGGAAATTGCACAACTGACAACAAGAGTTCGTGCCCTGGAAAACAGGGTATTCTGGATTATGGCTAACCGCTATGGATCAGAGACAAAAAACGGAAAAACCCTAAGCTATACTGGAGAAAGCCAAATAATTGCATCCAATGGTAAAATTATTCACAGATCAAAACCCGAGGGAGATGAGATTTACATAACAGAGATAAACCCCAATGACGCACTGAATAAGAACATAACCGAATTCAATAACGTGTTTGAAGACAGACGAACAGATATATACCGGATGTAATTCGTAAAGAAAAGGCACGCTAAGGCCGCATAGCCGAGCAGCAACGAAGTTGCGACCAGGCCTTTTCTCTACGAATCTGAAAACAATGGCCCCATCTTACCTATCCACCTGGGATTTTTAGCAGACATATCTTCAGAATAAAGAGGTGGTTTTAATCCTGGAGATTTTTTGTCCAGAAGTTTTAAAAGATAGTTACTTATCCATCGGGAAATTAAAAGAACAACCATTTTATGCCTTAAACGCCCCTGTACATCCCTGTTTAGTATGGAAGGAATTGTAGTGGTTGTTATAATTTCATCTAAAACACGGTCATTTAAATTAACACGGCATTCTCTGCTGGAATAGAAATGAGTTACAAAAAAAACAATTTTATTAGGATTGGCAGACCGAAGACAATGACAAGTTTCAACTATTGTTCCACCTGAACGTACCATATCATCTATAACAACAACATCCTTTCCAACTATATCAGAAAGACCTATATCTGAATCTACAGAAACAGTTATATGAACATTTCTCTCTCCCCTTCTTCGCTTATCCATTATTAAAACCGGCACATTCTTTCCACCCAAAGAATGCTGAACTTTCCTGGTAAATTCCAACGCTCCCTTATCTGGTGCACATAAAACAATATTTCTATCATTCACAACATCCGTATCCCTTATATAACTTGAATACAAATCATAGGGGTTAAGATTATGAAATTTTCCGGAAAACCTGTCCATAAAAATATTCTGTACAGAAGTAGAATGATTATGAATTGTAACAACCTCATCAACTCCTGCAACTTTTAGCAGATCTGCATAAAGACGAGCAGAGAAAGGCTGTCCGTCAAATTTTTCATAATCATGTTTTGTACGTTTAATTCCAGTTAGCCCATGTTCCTTCCTGGGTCCACGATCCTGGGCACTGTAGTAAAGATCAGGCTCTACAAGAATAACTTTTTCCGCACCATTGTCCTTGGCAGCTCTGGCTATTAGAAAATTACGCGTTGCCAGTCCATTTCTGGAATGTACTCCCTGATTAGTACTTACCAGAACTACAGTCTTACCTTTCAGCTTATTTCCAACATTCCCGTGATCTCTTACAGTTGTTATAAACCGGGGACAAAATTCTGTATTCAAAAAACTTTTTAAAGATATAAGATCCTGATAATCATCCTGCTGCCCCATAAAGTGTGCAATGTCTTCCGCTACCGGGTTATCCGCAACTGAACCAACTATTACAATATCTTTCATTTCTTCATTCTACTCTCCTCAAAGGAATTTGCAAAGTATATTTTTATTATAAACAGGCAGATACAAGATCTGCCCCTGCATTTCTTACAGCACTATTGAATTTATCCTCTAATTGCTGTACAGTTCGTGGCTATGAAAACAGGGAATCCGGATAATCCGCTTATAATACAAAGTGACAGCACATTGCTATTAGACGTTCATAATAAAAATTTTGCTGCTGCAAGAAATGACATTGCACCATTTGCAGAATTGGAAAAATCACCTGAACATATACATACATATAGAATTTCACCTCTATCATTATGGAATGCTGCCTCTGCAGGACTGGAAGCCGATCAGATTTTAGATAATTTAGAAAAATGGAGTCGTTTTGAAATACCTGAAAATATAATATTTAGTATAAATGATATTATTTCCAGATTTGGGAAACTTGTTCTCAGGGAAACTGAAGATCCAAACCGATTAATTTTATCTATTCACGATAAAATGATACTGGCTGAATTATCTTCCATAGAAAAACTTAAAAAATATCTTATACCAATGAAGGATGGGTTTTATATTAAACTTGTAGACAGGGGCACAATAAAACTTGAGTTAATAAAAATTGGATATCCTGTCAAAGATGAAGCACCCCTAATAGACGGTGATCCTCTTGATATTAAACTTAGAGAAACAACAAGAAGCGGATTTGGATTAATAATTCGTGATTATCAAATAGAATCTGCAGAGACATTTTGTGGTGATGGAAATGCAGGAACAGGTTTTGGCGTAATTGTTCTTCCCTGCGGTGCAGGTAAAACTATTGTAGGAATGCAGGTTATGGATATTTTAAAAACAAATACTTTAATTCTTACTACAAATGTAGCAGCTGTACATCAATGGATTGAAGAACTTAAAGATAAAACACAAATTTCTGATGATGATATTGGCGAATACACAGGTGATAGAAAGGTAATAAAACCAGTAACAGTTGCTACATATCAAATTCTTACATGGCGACCGGATAGTAAGAGTGATTTTCCACATTTTTCTATTTTTAGTAAGAAAAACTGGGGTTTGATTATTTATGATGAGGTCCACCTTTTACCGGCACCTGTTTTTCGGGTGACTGCTGAGATACAGTCAATGCGCAGACTGGGTCTTACTGCAACCCTTGTAAGAGAAGATGGCAAACAGGAAGATGTTTTTTCACTGGTTGGCCCCAAACGATATGACGTTCCATGGAAGGAACTTGAAGCTAAAGGATGGATTGCTGAGGCAAATTGCTATGAAATACGTATGGATTTGCCCGAAAACCTTAAAATTGACTATGCAGTAGCAGAAAAACGAAAAAAATTCCGCATAGCAAGTGAAAATTACAGTAAAATAACAATAGTAAAGCAGCTTATTAAAAATCACCGGGAAGATTCTATTCTTGTTATTGGGCAGTATATTGAACAGTTAAAAAAAATTGCAAAGGCATTATCAGCCCCTCTTATAACCGGGAAAACTCCTAATCCTGAAAGAGAGCGAATATATGATTCATTTCGAAAGGGAGAAGAAAGAGTGATAGTAGTGTCCAAGGTTGCAAATTTTGCCATAGATTTACCTGATGCATCTGTTGCTATTCAGGTTTCAGGAACTTTTGGGTCCCGACAGGAAGAAGCTCAGCGTCTGGGACGTGTTCTTCGTCCTAAAAAAAGAAACTCCTATTTTTATTCTTTGGTGACAAGACATACAAGTGAGGAGGAATTTGCTCTTAACAGGCAGAAGTTCCTTACCGAACAGGGATACAAGTACCATATAGAGATGTGGGATTAGGTTACTTCATCGTTAAACTAAAAACTCCATCCCAGTCTTCCGGGGGATTCTTCTTCATATATTCCGTACATCTTTCAATATACTTCTTTGAAGGTCCGTCATTAGGTAGTATTTTAAGCACCTTTGAAAAATTTTTCTGTGCTTTAACCCATTCACGTTCCTCAAATATCTCCAATGCATTATGAAAAATTTCCAGAGCTTCAAGAGTATCATTATTTATCATACTTTTCTCTTCAATAAGTTCATATAACCTTACAGGTGTATTAATTCCCACAACTCTAACCCTGTCCAACTCTCTGGCAGTAAAATCAGATCCTCCGGAAATATAAGTTTCTTCACTTATAAGAATACCAGTTCCATACTGCTTATTTACACCCTCAAGTCGGGCTGCAAGGTTTACTGCATTTCCCATAATCGTGTAGTCCATCTTCTTTGGTGTACCCATGTTTCCAACTACCATATCTCCGGTATTAATTCCAATTCTTGTAAAAAGAGGAACAGGGCTCATTTTTTCTCTAAGGAATATTTCATTAATATTTTTTTCAGCCCGTCTCATTCTTACTGCTGAAAGGCAGGCATGTGCAGAATGTTCAGCATACTCTACTGGTGCACCAAAAAAACTTATTATGGCATCACCTTCATATTTATCAATGGTTCCCCTTAGATCAAGTATAATATTACTCATCTCTGTTAGATAAGCATTAAGCAGTTTTACCAGATCTGTTGGGTCAAGTTTTTCTGAAATTGTTGAAAAACCTTGAACATCTGTAAATATTGCAGTTAATCTCTTTTTTTCTCCACCAAGATTAAGTTTATCAGGATTAGATATTAAATCATTAATAACATCTGAAGACAGATAATGAGAAAAAGCATTCCTTAAAAAACTTTTTTCTTTTTGCAGCATAAAGAAATTAACAATAAAAATAAGAATTCCCGTAAAAAAGACGGATAAAACAGGTGCAAGAAGATTTAGATAAACTCCAGTTAACAAAAAGAATCCTCCCCCACCAGCTAAAACAAGAACTGTAAACAGGAACCCTGCACCAACTGCATATATTGGTTCAAAACGCCTTACAGTTACCATCACCAGTAAAGACAATAGAAGTGCAATTACCGCAGAATACCACCAGGGAAGATCATCCAGAAATTTTCCTGAAAGGATAGTATTAAGGGTTGAAGCATGTATACCAACATTCATGTACTCTTCTTCAAAAGGATTAACCCCAATATCTGTTGTTGAAGTTCCCGTCTGACCAATAATGCAGAATGATCCTGAAAGAGCCTTTACAATACGCTCCCTTGAATCTGTTAAACTTATATATACATCTTTTAAAGCACTGAACACTGTAGGAACTTCTGCTTTTATATCTATATAATCTTGTTTTACATCTTTCTGTACTTCATCAGACAAAATTACAGCATCTATATCAGCTAATAATGCATCCTCCGCCCCACTGTTAATAAAATTTCCTATTTCTGTAAAAAAATAATCTCTACTATCTATATAATCCTGAACTGTAGAGCTATCACCTCCAGCAAAAATGTCATTTTTAACATCCTCTGCATATTTATAAACAGCAAGAAGATCATCTTCTCCCTGATAATAGGACAGGTAACCAGCATCAGACATATTTTTTAGGTTCTCAATAAGCCTTGATTCCAGTTCTTTGTTAAGAACCAGTTCGTAGTAACTAAGATGTCTAAAACTGTCTAAATAGTTCTTTTTGGGCCAGTTTATAAGCATTCTACCGTTAACAGTCAAGGGAATATTTATATCAGCCGAATCCTTCCCGGGTAAAACAGCATCCTTTATTGTAATTTTATTTTTATAAACATCGACCTCAGGACTTCCCAATAAATCCAGCAGGGGTGAGAATACAAGCTGAGGGGTATATACTCCTTCAAATTCTTCTACAAGTCTGACTGTACGCATAACACCATCAGAATCTACAGTTACATTGGGAAATCCTATTCCTGCAGCATTTTTCAAAATAGGTACAATTACTGGTCTTATATCCCCGGCACTCCTTACGCCGCCATCAATATCCTTAATTTTATTTAATTTAATTTTATCCAATGCAAGTTTTTTATGTTCATCTGTCAATGATCCCTCAGAGGCAGGAAGCATATTTACAGTAAAAAATGCTTTACCGAAAAACCTTGCGGCAGCTCCCAAATAAGTATCATTATCTCTTGCAATATCCGACACTTTATTTAAAAGTGCGGTTTTTGCCTCTTCATTCATATCTTTCAAGTCGGATAAATAATCGGAGGCATCCTTTATACTTATGGATCCTGACTCTATAGCGGAAAATAAATCTGTAACATTCTGATCTATTGTATTAAACTCAGTTCCAAAAAGATTTGGAATTTCATCTTCTAGTATTTTAGCATTTACTCCCAGAGGACTTGCCTCAGTGTACTCAATATCAAAAAGCGCATACTTTGCGCCTAACTCTTTCATTAAAATCAGTCCGTCCGCCATAATATCCCGGCTCCAGGGCCAGACACCCACCCTTGCAATTGACGGATCATCGATATCGAGAAAAACAATTGATTTATCTTCACTGACAGCAGGTTTTATATGCAGGAGGATATCAAACAGTCTTCTTTCTCCAGCCTGAAAAAAACTGAACAAACTTAAAAATGAAAAAACAAAGGCTACAATAATAGGTATAATAAATATTTTTTTAAATTTCCTCGTCATTAGAACCTCCAAAAATCACATATATCTTATTATTTTCATAATACATAATGACAAACAGAAATAATAGGCATATAGTTGGCAATTATAACATGAAATATGAATAAAGTTATAAAAATAAATCAAGGATCAATGCAGATAATAACGATACACCCTGAAAATTATAATAAAATGGTGTATTGTATGTTAAATAGAACATAAAATGAGGTAAACAAAGGATGAAAAATATAAGACTTATTCTACTGGGTCTAATCCTCACAGGCCTTCCGCTATTTTTGAGTGCTCAGTCCAATACTGTGATTGATAAACTCCTTAATGAAGGTAAAGCCGACTGGGGAAAAACAAGCTACATGGTACTTAGTGCCGCAGAAATAATCAGTGAAAATACAGAAATATCCGAGGTACAGACAAAACTAGAAAAACAGCAATGGAGACTTCCTTCAAAAGAATCTGAAGAACCCATAACCCTTGGAGAATACTCCTACATGCTTATGAAAGCCTTTGATATCCCCGGAGGTATTATGTACAAAATCCTTCCGGGGCCACGTTATGCAGCAAGGGAACTGGGATACCTTAAATTTATAGATAATAACAAGAGTCCCTACCGGACACTTTCCGGAGAAGAAGTGCTGCGAATAATGGGTCGTGTAATGGAATGGAAGGAGGAACAGAAATGATTTCCACATCAAAATCTATTCTATTTTTTAGCATTATTATGTTTATGACTGTCTCCTTATTTGCTCTCGACTTTGGAGGCAATCTGGAGGATTCTACTATCTTATATAATTCAGACAGTTCAAGTTTTTATCATGCTGATACGCTATCCCTCTGGCTAAATGCTAAACTCTGGAAAGATACAGATCTGCATGTAAAGGGAAGTTACACCTACACAAGCGAGGAACCATATTTTTTTGATCTCGATTATCTTAGAGTTGAGAACAAGAGTTCATCATTTATAAATTACACATTTGGGCGATTTTTCACATCAGATTTTTCCGGATATATTTTTAGCCATAAAATTGACGGTGGGGCAATTACTTTTAATCTACCTACATATATAATCACTGCAAAGGCAGGTTACACTGGCCTCCTTTTTGATCAAATATCAAACATAGAGATGACTATTGCAGATCAGACAGGAATCACTTACGGTGATTTTCCCCAAAGTTTTGCAGCTCCCCGATTTACCGGAGGACTACAGGCTTTTTTTCCAGAGCTTTTTCAAGATCAGGATCTAAAAGCTGAAGCCTGGGCACAGATAGATTTGCGAAACGAATCGGATTTGACATCCGGAGGCAAACTTGATACACAGTACATTGGAGTAAGTTTAAGCGGATCATTACTACCCTCACTCTACTATAACAGCTTTGTCTACCTTGAATCAGGACAATCACATTCGGGTATAGGAACGGATTATACAGTACTTTCATTTCTTGGATCTGCCGGACTAAGATACTATATGGAGGATTTTTTGTACTCCAGAATAGCATTCAAATTTCTCTATTCTTCCGGTGACAGTGACTATCTTGCATCATTTACGGAAGGGAATACCGATGGGGATTCTACAATTTTTATACCCATTTCAGGAAAATCTCTTGCATTGGTATTTTCACCTCAACTTGGAAATATCTTTTTTACAAGCTTAAGTTATTCACTGAAACCATTTTCAGATATGGACAACCCGGCATTTAAAAATATCCAATTTGAATTAACAAATATAAACTTTTTTAGATCTACAACAGGGCAAATATCAGAAAACGGAATAAATACTGCTTCAAATTCTCTCTATCTTGGGACAGAGATAGATGGAACAATAAACTTTAGACCATATTCTGATTTGGGCGTATCACTTTCCGGAGGAGCATTTATTCCGAATAATGGTTCAAAGGGAGCTTTTAATTCTTCCAAAAATGTAGAATCATTAGCCCGCCTGGGAGTTTCGTTCAGTTTTTAAGGTATTGAATTATTTGTAAAAACAAGGAGTGTCATTTAATGAAAAGATATATTTTAGCAGGGTTTATGATAGTTATTGCAGCAGTTCTTTTTGCGACTGATCTTACTGCAGTTGTAAAAGAAGCATCAGGAAAAGTGGAAATAAGGTCACCCGGCGAAAGATGGAAAACGGC
>Ga0209633_10003691_pt1 | contig 14062 bp, 9 predicted proteins | sample Cruoilmetagenom1_FD_187290 | JGI IMG/M metagenome (GOLD analysis project Ga0209633, IMG submission 187290) | Oil polluted marine microbial communities from Coal Oil Point, Santa Barbara, California, USA - Sample 1 (SPAdes) (version 2) | ecosystem: Environmental > Aquatic > Marine > Oil seeps ... | reverse complement strand
GGAGAAAGTAGGGTAATAGGTGCTCTTGCCGATGAAATACGCATTGAAATCAACCCTACACGCTTGCAATCCCTGGGGCTGGATTTAAATCAGCTACGCACTCATATACAAGCCGCTGATTTGGATGTGTCTCTGGGACAACAAACCTATAAGGATGAAAATCATCATCTGCGCATTAGTCATAAGCTAGAAGATATTGAACAGCTAAAGCAGTTGGTAGTGACGACCGATAAGCAGCATGTATTGCATTTACAGGATGTTGCTACAATTGTAGATGTACCCAACCAAGAGCATAAAAACTTTTCCCGATTTAATTTCGGTCGTGCGGATAGCCGTTATCCATCCTCATTCGGGCAGGAAATGGCAGCTGTACATATTGCAGTTGCCAAACGTGCGGGGGTGAATGCGGTGCCTTTGGCAGAAGCAATTCAGCAACGTATTGATATTATGCAGGCCGATTGGCTACCGCAGAGCATTCATGTTGTCACCACACGGGATGATGGGCAAAAAGCAAATGACTCGGTAAATACGTTGGTTGAACATTTATTAATCGCCATCGGCGTTGTCAGCCTGGTTTTATGGTTGTTTCTGGGATGGCGTGCGGCTGCTATTGTTATGTTTACCATTCCTTTGGTTTTTGCTTTGGTCATGGGAGCTGATTTACTGGCAGGTCCGACACTCAATCGAGTAACGCTTTATGCGTTGATATTGGCTTTGGGAATGTTGGTGGATGATGCCATCGTGGTGATTGAAAACATCCACCGGCACAATCAGCTTTTGCCTGAAGGAGCATCACAGGAAGAATATTCACAAGCGATTGTTGAAGCCACGGCTGAAATTGGCAATCCAACCACATTGGCTACGTTTACCATTGTTACGGTATTTTTATCGTTACTGATGGTGAGCGGCATGTTGGGTGAGTATTTTTATCCCGTCGCCTTTAATGTGCCTGTAGCGATGATTGCCTCATTATTGGTTGCTTACATGGTTACACCTTGGGCGGCACGACGTTTCTTGCCCGTGACACATCACACTCATCGAGAAAATCGGATACAGCGGAGCTACCGCTTTATTTTCAAATATTTATACCGCTACTGGTCGCTACGTGCTTTATTATTCACCAGTATTTTAGTCGCTCTAATATTGTCGTTTTTACAACCTGCCTGGCAGTTTATTCGTTCTCAAGGTGTAGCGGGGGAAGTCTCGGAGCTTGGCATACCTTTGGCATTTTTGCCCAAAGATAATAAAAATACGTTTCTGGTCACCTTTCATCTTCCCGATGACACGCCATTAGAAAAAACAGACAGACTGGTACGACAAGTTGAAAAAGTGATTCTGGATAATCCACATATCCGTAATACTCAAACCTTTGTAGGCATTCCATCAGTGATTGATTTTAATGGTCAGTTGCGTGGTAGTTCCGCCAAAATAGGCTCGCAATATGCTGAACTTCGCGTCAACTTAACGCACAAATCCAGACGCGACATTACCTCTATCGAGATTGTGAAGCAGTTAAGAAAACAACTGGCTTTAATTATCCAGCAACACCCAGATACCACCATCCAGATAGTCGAAGACCCGCCTGGGCCACCCGTAACTGCAACGGTATTAGCAGAGATTTACGGTCAGGATAATCAACATAGAGAAGCCTTGGCCTCAAAGGTCAAAAAGGAGTTCAAGCAAACATGGGATATGGCAGAAGTGTGGTCAAGCGTCCCCACACCCATAGCTGAAGTACACTTTAAAGTCGATCAGGAAAAAACCCGCCTGGCAGGACTGAATGTACAAGAGGTTGCCGCTGCCTTGAGATTCTTTTTACAAGGCGATGTGGTTAATCATCTGCATCAAAGCGATTCACGCAACCCTATCCCTATCCGTTTGCAGATTCCCCATAATAAACGCATTACCCCGCAAATGCTGGCGCAAACCTTTGTGAAAAACCCACAAGGGGAGTCCGTACCACTCTCTACACTTATTAGAGTTATTCCAGGTAAGCAAGCCCGTCCAATATTGCATCAAGACAGCGAAAGGGTTACTTATGTGGGGGGCGAACTGGCTGGTAGTGCCCCTGTTTATGCCGTGCTAGACCTAGATGAAAAACTGGATCACCTATCTTTAGGTGAACAAGGTGAGTTAACAACGGCAAACTTAGGTTTTATTCCTGCCACAGCCGATACCTTGCAAGGCTACCGCTTGCACTGGGCCGGCGAGCTACGCCTGACACTGGATGCCTTTCGTGATATGGGGCTGGCTTTAGGGTTTTCCCTGCTGATTATCTATTTTTTATTGGTCGCCTATTACCAGTCATTTGGTTTGCCCATTATGGTTATGGTTTCAATCCCACTCGGCATGGTCGGCGTATTTCCTGCACATTGGGCATTAGGGCAAGACTTTACCGCAGCCTCCATGATTGGCGTGATTGCGTTGGCAGGTGTCGTAGTTCGCAATTCTTTACTCATCGTTGACTTTATCCGGGAACGACAGGCACAAGGCATGTCACTGGAAGAAGCAGCTAGTGATGCAGGTGCATTACGATTAATCCCCATTATGCTAACCACATTGGCGATTGCCTTTGGCACGATGATTATGGTGCCTGATCCTGTGTTTGGTGGCTTAGCCATTGGCTTGATTTTTGGAGCTATCAGTTCAGCGGTGTTGACAGTATTTGTGGTGCCTTTGCTCTATGCCAGAGGACTGTAATAGAAAGTTCAGGCAATCATTTCATAACTATTTTAAGACGTGTTTCAAGGTAATTAAATGAATACAAAAAAATTTGCATATTTATCCATAGGGGTTTTCTTTATAGCCTCTTCAATCTCGCTGGCTATCTTGATGTGGATGTTTATTTTTGTGTGGCAACCTATCTGGACAGAGGGGTTTAAAGATTTTCATACTATCAGTGGTGAAATCACCAAGTTAAATGAAACGGCCAAACCAACTTCACAAATTGCACCTGAAATGCTTGGTGAAATGAAAAAAATCACTGAGTCTATGGTTCATATAGAAACAAGTATGATCAGAATGAACAACACAGTGGACCAGGTGGGGCAGGCTATAACAGGTCAGATGCATATAATGAACTCTGAGGTTGACGATATGGGAGATAAGCTTTCACCTTTTGGCATGATGCCATTTAATTGGTAGTAGAGCGCTAAGGTTAACCAAATGTTTTTCCTTCGTTCAATACATGTTGTGGGTTTGAGTACTATACTGACTGTCTGAAAAACTAACTTTAATTAAGTGGAGAAATGAAATGAAAGAAGAACATAACAATGAAGTTGATATTCAAGGAATAAAAGAAGCCTCGCGTACAGCGGTTGATGAAGGAAAATCCATAAGGGAAGATATTCGCAATATTACTTTAAAGGCACTCAGCGAAGGGCACATGGATATAAAGAAAATGAACCAGGTTATTCATGCAGTAATCGAGGGTGCCAGCATTGGGGCTGAAGCAAAAGGTGCCCATGTAAAAGAGGCTCTATCTGATGCTATCTCTGGTATGGATGAAGCTTTGGCAAAATCAGCAGAAGCATCCAAGCTCGCCATTGAAGAAACGGCAGGGCATTTTAAGGACTTCAGTGACCATGATTTGAAACAAGCCCTAAATGATCTTCAGACATTGGAATCACTCTTTGTTGACACAGTGCATGATGTTGGAAAAAGTGCGGGTGAAATGGTGAAAGGGGTTCTTGTTGACCTGATAAAACATGCGCAACAAAGTGGTACCAGTGTAGGCAAAACTTCGTCTGAAGCTGTTCACTCATTAACCCATAAATTGGAAAATACGTTAAAAGAGTCGGCAGCAGACAGTGCCAAAGCAAGCTTAGGGGTTGGTGCACATATCGCAAATGTTGCTGCAGGCATACTGGAAGGTATTGCTGATTCCTTGCAATCTAAAAGTTAAAATTACCTGATTAAGGAACGCCATACCTCATGTTTTGGAAAGGACTTAGTACAGCAAGAGACTTAGGAAGATTGCATGATATTGCTTCAGTCTTAATCCGCTATGGTTTTGGTGATGCAGTAAGACGGCTTGGATTAAGTGCAGTTTTGGAACAGGCAGGTAAAGTATTGCACTGGAAAGATGCTGAGCAATATGCACGAATGGAACCACCGCAACGAGTTTGCAGGGCATTACAAGATCTAGGGCCAACCTTTGTAAAATTAGGACAAGTTTTATCTACACGAGTAGACGTATTCCCCCCTGAATGGATCATCGAATTTGAAAAACTTCAGGATAATGTATCACCTGTCCCCTTTGAAAAATTACTCCCTCAACTAGAAGAAGACCTTGGCGCACCGCCTGATGAAGTTTTTTCACATCTGGAAACAGAAGCGTTTGCTGCTGCCTCAATGGCACAAGTACACCACGCCCGTTTACAGGATGGGACGGAAGTTATTCTGAAAATTCGCCGCCCCGGTATTCGCCTGATTGTTGAAGCTGACCTTCGTTTATTAGCTCGTTTCGCTGAAATGGCGGAAGAGGATATTGAAGAAATAAGACGTTTTCAACCGAGAGAACTGGTACGACAATTCTCACGTTCTTTGCGCAAAGAGTTGGATCTGGTTGCCGAATGTCGTAATGCCGAACGAATCGCTCTCAACTTCAAAGATGATTCAAACATAATCATACCCAAGGTGTATTGGCCATGGATTAGTGAGCGCTTAAATGTGCAAGAATTTATTGATGGTATTCCAGGTCGTGACCTCAAGGCTGTTGATGACGCTGGTTTAGATCGAAAAATATTGGCGAAATGTGGCGCAGATGCTGTACTAAAAATGGTATTAGAAGATGGTTTTTTCCATGCAGACCCTCATCCAGGCAATGTTTTTTATCTACCTGAAAACCGTATGGCGTTCATTGATTTTGGCATGGTGGGGCATCTATCAGAAGAACGGCGCTATCAAGTAGTCGATTTAATCTACAGCATAGCTGAACAACAAACATATAGTGCTGTTGACGTGCTTATCAAATGGACAGACAACTCCAAGCTTAATGTTGATCTATTGACTAATGATATTGATTTGTTCATAGACCAGTATCACGGGCTTCCAATGAGCCAAATCAATATGTCTGATGTATTGACCGACCTCATGGCATTACTACGTGAACATAAACTTCACTTACCTCCTGATTTAGCTTTATTGGTAAAGGCATTTATCTCTCTGGATGGTATGGGCCGCCAGCTTGACCCTGATTTTGAATTTACATCGGTAGCACAACCTTTTGTGCGTCATAATTTGATAGCCCGATATAGCCCAGACGCTCTTGCAAAGCGCGGCTGGGAAAGTTTTACCAGCACAATCAAGCTCATCAGTGGCTTACCTCAAGACTTTCGCCGACTATTAACCTCTGCACAAAAGGGTACTATTCAAGTCAAAGTTGATGTGCCGCAGATAGAAAACTTTGCCGAGCGACTAGATCGCGCTGCCAGTCGACTAACGGTGGGTATTGTTACATCAGCTCTCATTATAGGTTCATCCATCGTCATGACAGTCAAAGGAGGGCCTACGCTACTTGGTCTGCCTCTATTTGGATTATTTGGTTTTTTTGGTGCAGTAATCGGTGGTATTTGGCTACTGCTTTCTATTTGGCAAAGCAGTAAACATAGAAAATTATAGAGAAGAAAACATTGGAAAATGGATTGGTGCTAGACTTTCCCGTACAGGTACATCAGAGCACTTAAGAATGTTCGATGGGTAAGTTATAAAGAAGGAGACAAAGTATGAAGCGCTGGATAAAAAGGATCATTATCACATTGTTATTGGTCATTATGGGTGCAACCGCACTGACCGCCTGGTTGTTTTGGGGTCAACAGGAGCCGCTTCCCGAAGGACTCACCCAGGCCAATGGCCGTATTGAATGTGATCACTGTACTGTAGCCAGCAAGATACCGGGGAAAATCGTCGAACTCAAGGCACGCGAAGGGGATTATGTGAAAGAAAAGCAGATTCTAGCCAGACTTGATGACGCTCAGGTGCTTGCCAAAGTCGATCAGTCGAAGGCGGCAGTCGAGACCCTTGAAGCACAACTTAATGCAGCCCGAACTGCTCTTTCAATGTTGAAAAAGCAAGTACCGCTACAAGTGGAAACCGCCAAGGCAGGAGTAACACTTGCCAAGGCGGCGCAGACGGCTGCCAAGGCAAATATGGCGCAGGCTGGTAGAGAGGCAAGACGCTTTCAAGGCTTGCTGAAAAAGAACACCGTCTCCAAAGAGAGTACTGAGCAGAAGGAACTTGTCTGGAAAATAGCAAAGGCAGAATCTAGCACTGCTCAGGCGGCAGTAACTCAGGCGCAAAAGCGTCTTGCTGAAGCAGAGTTGAGCTGGCAACAGGTCGCAGTCAAAGAACAGGAAATGACAGCCTTAAAAGGGCAGGTCAAGCAGGTGCAGGCGGCATTGGCAGAGGCACAAAGCATACAGAATGATCTCACTATCCGTGCACCTGCGGACGGCATTGTTACTACTCGCATCGTGAATAACGGCGAGGTAATAGCAGCTGGCAGCCCACTATTTGATGTTGTCAATCTTGATCACCTCTATCTTAAGGTTTATATACCTGAGATAGAAATTGGTAAGGTGCGTCTGGGATTACCGGCACGCATCTATACTGATGCATTTCCGGACGAACCCTTTCCTGCTACCGTGCGCTATATCGCTTCGCGAGCCGAATTCACTCCCAAGGAGGTGCAGACACCCGACGAGCGCGTCAAGCTGGTCTATGCAGTTAAACTCTACCTGGATGAGAACCCGGATCATCGTTTAACTCCAGGACTGCCAGCTGATGCGGTGATCCGTTGGCAGGAGGATGCGCCATGGGCGAAACCACGCTGGTGAGTACTGACCAGTCAGCCCCAGTGGTTCAGATTCAGAATTTCTGCAAACGCTACCGCAAACATGTAGCGGTGCAAGAACTGGATCTTGTTATTCAGCCTGGCGAGATCTACGGTCTGATCGGTCCGGACGGCGCTGGCAAGAGCTCCTTAATGAAGGCCGTTGCTGGCGTGCTGACCTATGATGAAGGTGATGTGGACGTATTCGGCGTTAGGATTGACTCCGAGGCAGCAGCAGAGAAGGTTAAAGGACGGATTGGGTTCATGCCTCAAGGACTGGGGCTAAATCTTTATGCTGAGTTGTCGGTAGAAGAGAACATTGATTTCTTCGCTCAGCTACGCGGGGTGTCGTCTGAATTACTGGCCGAACGCAAACGCAAGCTCTTGGCCATGACGCGGCTAGGCAAATTCCTGAATCGCCCCATGAAGAAACTCTCCGGCGGCATGAAGCAGAAGCTGGGGCTGGTTTGTACACTGATCCACGAACCCGAGTTAGTGATTCTGGATGAACCCACCACAGGCGTTGACCCGGTTTCACGACGAGATTTCTGGGCCATTCTTGCCGAACTGTTGCGCGAGCAAGGTATCACCGCTCTGGTTTCCACCGCTTACATGGATGAGGCGACCCGTTTCCAGCGACTCGCACTGATGTATGAAGGGCGCGTTCTGGCGGAGGGTGATCCAGATCACATCCGGCAGATCGTTCCTGGCAGTCTGGTGGAGGTTGCAGTCGAACCACAGATCGAGGCACTACAACGGCTCAAAGTAAAATATCCACAGGTGGAAGCAGTTGGCCCTATTATTCGGGCATTCGTGGACAAAATTCCATCGGAGGAAGCAAGAAATCAGATTAATGCAATGCTCGAAGGTTTGTCGGTTAAAGAAATCCGCACCACAGAACCTGAACTGGAGGACGCCTTCGTAGCCTTGTTACGTCAGCAGAAGCTGGCTGATCAATCAGCGATAGAAGAGCCAGAAACTTTATCTTCTGACTTGCCCAGCAGTAATGAAGTCGCAATTGAAGCCCGTGGGCTAACGCGCGATTTTGGTGATTTTCGAGCTGTAGATAATGTTAGCTTTAAGGTTATGCAGGGTGAAATTTTTGGACTCCTCGGTGCCAACGGCGCAGGTAAGACTACAGTGATCAAGATGCTCACTGGCATTCTTCCACTATCAAGTGGTGAAGGACATGTAGCAGGCGAGAATATGCGTCGTGCCAGTCAAGTCATCAAAGAACGCATTGGCTATATGTCTCAAGCATTCTCACTTTATCAGGATATGACGGTAGTGGAAAATATTCGCCTCTACGCGCGTATCTACGCTGTTCCACGTGGCCAGCTAAAACAGCGTACTGACTGGGTGATCAGTATGGCTGGACTACAGGGTGTTGAAGATCGTCTGGCCGGAAAGTTGCCTATGGGTATTCGCCAGAGACTGGCTCTGGGATGTGCCCTGGTGCATCAGCCACAGGTATTGTTCCTGGATGAACCCACATCAGGAGTGGACCCTATTGGGCGGCGTCGCTTCTGGGATATTCTGGTAAAGATGGCGCGTGTGGAACAGGTCACTATTCTGGTCACAACACATTACATGAGTGAGGCAGAGCACTGCGACCACCTAACCCTGATGTATGCGGGTCGTGTCATCGCCGATGCCACCCCGGCGCAGATGAAGCAGGCCTTGCAGCAGGAGGCGGGGCAATTGCTCGAGATCGCCACCGACCGACCACTGGTGGCCCTTAAATTGCTGGAAGAGGCCGGTTTCGAGGGTGTGGCCCTGTTCGGCAAACGAATTCACCTGCTGGCGAAAGATCCACAACAGGACCAGCAACAGATTGAGTCCCTGTTGAGCGAACAGGGCGTCTCCCTGCTGGGTATCCACCCTCGCATTCCGAGTCTGGAAGATGTCTTTGTTTATCAGGTCATGACACTGGAAAAGGAGATGAATTCCTAATGAATCTACTTCGTATTAAAGCACTTGCCTATAAAGAATGGCGCGAGATCCTGCGTGACCGCTTGTTTCTCTCCCTCGCTTTTATCCTCCCTGTCTCCATGATGCTGATCTTTGGTTATGGCATGAAGATGGATGTGGAAAACATCCCCTTTGCCGTGCTGGATCAGGATCGCACGGCCATGAGTCGGGATTATCTACACCTGTTTATGGACTCACGATACTTCGACTACAAGGGGCATGTGGAGAGCGAACGGGAGCTGGAACCCCTGCTGGCGGATAGCAGGATCCGCTTTGCCATCATCGTCCCACCCCAGTTTCAGGAAAGCCTGCTGGCGGGCAAACCGGTCGCGGTGCAATCCCTCATTGATGGCACTTTCCCCTTCCGCACCTCCACCAGCAAGGGTTATGTCATCGCCATCAATGCCGCCTTCAATGGCAAGCTTCTGGCAGGATTCATCAGCCAAAGAATGGGTATTTCGCCTGAACAGGCGGCCGCTCTGGCGCAGCCGGTAAAGCCACAGCTTCGCTACCTGTACAACCAGGAACTCAAGAGCATCTGGTCCATCGCGCCATCCATGATAATGTTCATCCTGTTGATGACACCACCCTTTCTCACCGCCCTGGGTGTGGTGCGCGAAAAAGAGAATGGCTCCATCTACAACATCTACTCGTCCACGGTGACACGAGGCGAGTTCCTGGCGGGCAAGTTGCTACCCTATGTGGGTATTTCGATTGTCAACGTGCTGCTTCTGTGGCTGCTGGCCGTGACCCTGTTCGGGGCGCCGTTCAAGGGTGACCCCCTGTTCTTCTTCGGGGCATCGATCATTTATGTCACCTGCACCACAGGAATCGGCCTGCTGGTCTCCCTGTTTGCCCGTACCCAGGTGGCCGCCATGATGATCACGGTGGTGGTCACCATCGTCCCGGCGGTGCTCTATTCGGGCCTGCTGGTGCCCATCGCCTCGATGGATGCGGCCTCGCAATTCGAGGCCCACCTGTTTCCGGCCATGTACTACACCGATATTGCCCTGGGAAGTTTCCTGAAAGGTATCGGCATGGGACAACTCTGGGGCCGTGTCGCTGCACTCCTGCTTTATACCCTGGTGTTGTGGACGGCTTCCTACCTTCTCTTTCACAAGCGGGTGCGCGCATGAAACCTGATACGCCGCTGACCGAAGGACGCCTCTACCTGTGGTGGTCGAGAATGGCCGCCATGACAGGCAAGGAATTGCTGCAGCTGGGGCGCGATACCCTGCTGGTGGGGGCGGTGCTTTACCTGTTCACCCTTGACATCATGATGGCGGGAGGCGTCAAGATGGATCTGAACCAAGGAACTGTCATGGTCCACGATGCGGATCACAGCAGGGCGTCCCGCGAGCTGATCTATCGTTTTCAGCCACCTTATTTCAAACTGGGCGGAGAGATTCTGGATCAGAATGAAGGAATCCGGCTGCTGGATCAGGGCAAGGCATTGGTAGTGCTGGACATCCCGCCCCAATTCCAGCACGACCTGATCCAGGGCAAGCCGACCTCCGTACAGGTGCAAGTGGACACCAGTAACACCGTCCTCGGAACCCTCGCGGCCAACTACAGCGCACAGATCATCGGAAAATACAGCTTTGATGCTGCGTTACAGCGTATCGGGCTGGCCGAGGAGAGTCTGGCTGGTGTGCCCATGCTCGTGGATCAGCATCGGGTGTGGTACAACCCAAACCAGAAAGATGCATGGTTCATGTCCATCTCGGAATTGCTGACGGTCATCACCGTGCTGGCGATGATGCTGCCCGCCGCTGCTGCCGTGCGCGAAAAGGAACGGGGGACAATCGAACAACTGGTCGTCTCGCCACTGACCCCGGTTCAGATCCTGTTGCCCAAGGTCATTGCCATGACACTGGTCATCTTGCTAGGCACGGCCATGAGTGTGGGATTGGTTCTCTACGGCTATTTTCATATTCCTATCAAGGGCAGCCTTCCACTCTTCTTTGCGGTGACGGCGCTATACACCTTCGCCATGTCGGGGCTGGGTCTGTTCATCTCCACCATAAGCCGCAACCTGGCCCAGGCAGCCATGCTGACTATCATGATCATGATGCCGATCATCCTCCTGTCCGGGGCCTGGACCCCGCCGGAGGCGATGCCGCCGGGCATCCGCCAGGCCATGTATCTGTCCCCACTCTATTACTATATCGAGATGGCCTATGGCATCCTGCTGAAAGGGGCGGGGTTGAAGGTTCTCTGGGATTCCCTGCTGGGTCTTGGCCTGCTCGGCAGCCTGGTGTTCGGGTTTGGTGTCTGGCGCTTCCGGAAGCAATTTGGGTGATCTATAATTAAGTGTTACAAGATGTGATATCACAATAAAAGGAGAATAAATTGCAACTGAATTCCCCACATTATGCTGGTTGTCTGGCAGTACTCAAACACTCTCCATTGTTTAGTCAAGTCAGTGATGATCTTTTACAGGATATGCTACAAATATTCCATTACGAGACTAAGCATAAAGGTGATATTGCTATTTCACCAAAAGAGGTTATTAATCACCTTTATATCGTTATAAATGGTCGAGCGAAGGTTTCTGTTTATAACCCTGATAATGGCAGGGAACACATTCTATTTTTACTAGAGCCGGGGGATGGTTTTGATTTAATCAGCTTTCTGGATGGGCAGTGGCAGGAAGCTGTAGCAACAGCATTGGTTGATCTGGAAGTTATTTATACAACCGTTCAACAGGCAAGGGAATGGATTAACCAGCACCCTGAATTCAATCGGGCTTTTTTGCCTTATCTTGGGCAACAGATTCATAGTCTGGCAAATCAGGTTACCGACCTGTCTTTATACGACACCGAAACCCGACTGGCGCGATTGATTCTCCACAACCTTAGTCCCGATAAATCACCTCAGGAAGTACGCCTCATCAATGACTTATCTCAGGAAACACTTGCCTCCATGATTGGATCTGTGCGCATTGTAGTCACTCGCCACCTGCAAAGCTGGAAGAATAAAAAAGTTATTTCTGGCAAGCGCGGAAACTGGTCAGTGCTTGACCTTGAATCATTACTTGGAAAGGCAGATTATTTATTAAATACTTTCCAACGTAAGTCTGGAAGGTTAAATAAATAATAGTTTTAGGACTGAGTCACATGATGAGAATAAATAGTCACGAAAATTCGCTACTTGCATTATTAGCTTATCTGGTTGTATTGATTGCTGGCTTAAAAATGGCAAGCAGTCTCATTGTCCCTCTATTGATGGCATTATTCTGGTTTTTGCTCTTTTTTCCATTAGTCAATAAACTACATAAGTATGGAATATCAGATCTGTTTACCACCATTATTGTTTTTGGTATTAGCCTGATAATATTACTCTTTATGAGTGCTTTTCTGGTTTCCTCGGCTCAAGATCTGATCGTCAACCTCCCCTCCTATCAAGAAAAGCTTCAAGGATTAACGCCCAAAATAGAAAGTTTGTTGCAGAAAATGGGGGGTTCTCTACAAAAAAGTGATGCGCTAAGCTTATTTGACCCAACAAAAATCATAAGCTATACAGCCACTTTTTTTAAAGGTATGGGCGATATTATGGCAAATAGTATTTTAACATTACTCATTGTCATGTTTTTATTTTTAGAGTCATCCCTCTTTTCAGAAAAGCTCTTTTTTCTAATAAAAAGTGAGGTGTCAAAAGAAAAAATCCAGCTATTCATGCAAAATGTAAACAGCTATTTTCTAACAAAAACATTTACTTCTGCATTAGTAGGTTTGCTTGTTTGGGGAATGCTGGCTTTGTTTAAACTTGATTATGCTTTACTGTTTGGATTTCTGGCTTTTTTACTAAACTTTGTACCAAATATAGGTTCTTTTATAGCTTCCTTACCTGCTTTACTGTTAGCAGCACTTGAGCTGGGTTTTATTGAAACAGCCATCATTGCGGCAGGATACACGCTAATAAATGTCTCCATCGGAAACTTTCTTGAGCCAAAAATCATGGGGCAAAGAGTGGGGCTTTCAACCTTTGTTGTTTTTATCTCAATGGTTTTTTGGGGGTGGATGTTTGGCTCAGTCGGTATGTTTTTATCCGTTCCAATAACTATTGTAATCAAGCTTGCTTTTGATAATTCTGAAAAATGGCAGTGGATAGCTGTGCTGTTAAGCGATAAAATTTCGCCCCCTAGTCAAAAAAACTCCTCTCGAATAAGTAAATCTAGTTAGATTTCTTTTTACTATGCCATAGACACCTTATAAGACTTAACTATCTGATAATAAGTAACAAAAATAGAATTGTTAAAACACACCCCCCTGTTTTTTACACTTTTATACCCCTCACAACCCTGCCACAATGTAGTTTTCCTCCAAATTTATCTAATTTTCAAAACTGTATACTAGGTTACATCGCCTAATAGCCAATCAGCCTATTATTCTCTCAAAGGGAAAAGTTACTTCCTTTACGGAACGTGTGAAAAACACGTTCTTTAATTTAATTAAGAGGTAAATAGACATGTTAAAGGAAATGAAAAAACAACTTGCACAGAACATCAAAACAGCTAAGGAAAGTGGCAAATTAACCGCACGAGAGGTTTATAACATTACCCGTGATGGCGTCACTGAATCAGCTCAACAGTTGAAGGGTGGTGCGAAAGATTTACGTGAAATCACAAAAGAAGCGGTTACAACGACTGTTCAGGGCTTAGTTGATGCTAAAGAGGCTAGTGAAGAAAAAATCTCGGCAGCACTACAGGGTGCAGTCGATGGCATTAAACAGACTGAAACAAAAGTGCTGGATACTGCTGAGGAAGAGCTAGGTCAAGCCAAAAAACGCTTGAAAGAAGAGGAGGCAAAGTTTGCTGGAACAGTAAATGAAGCCTTTGAAGGTGCTAAAGAGGCCGCAGAGAACTTTACTGATGAAGTAAAAACTGACCTTGAGACGGCCTTAAAAGATGCCAAGCTTAAAAGCACTGAGCTACTCGGATTAACGCGTGATACGGTCAAAGAGGCGGTGCGTAACGCGGTTGAAACGGGTAAAGATGTAGAAGATGTTGTTGTAAAAGTCACCAGAGATGCAACATCCAAGGCATTGGCAGAGGTACGCTTTAGTGCGGGACGCACACGTCGAGTATCTGAAACAGTACTTTCAGCAGCGGTAGAAGCAGCTGAGGAGCTGGGTAGCCATGTTAGTGAAACAGCAAGTGCGGCTGCCGAGGGTGTACGTCAGGGAGTGGGGGATGCTGTTGATCACACCCGTGAAAGTATTACCTCTGCGGGCAAGGATATAAAAGCTGATGCTTTA
>Ga0209633_10003690_pt1 | contig 14067 bp, 8 predicted proteins | sample Cruoilmetagenom1_FD_187290 | JGI IMG/M metagenome (GOLD analysis project Ga0209633, IMG submission 187290) | Oil polluted marine microbial communities from Coal Oil Point, Santa Barbara, California, USA - Sample 1 (SPAdes) (version 2) | ecosystem: Environmental > Aquatic > Marine > Oil seeps ... | reverse complement strand
AAAAAATGACGCGCATCACTTTGATAATCTTTATAAATTAATAATTTATTTGCGAAAAATTCAGCCTCATTCCATTTCTTTTGATCAAGATTAAGTGCCACTAAAGATTTAATTAAGTCTTTATTATCAGGATGTTTTTTTACTAATTTTTTTAATTCAAGCCGTGCCTCATTTTTTTGGTTTGCGTAAATAAGAAAACGCACATATTCAAAACGCACAACATCACTAGTGGTTTTTTTATTGATGATAGGTTTCAGTATTTTTACAGATTGACTCGTTTTTCTTAATTGATGCAAGGCTTTCGCTTTTAACAATAATCCATCAGAGCTCTTTTCATTTTTTAGTGCACTAAGTACCGTTTTATATTGCTTTGCTTTTATTGCTAACTTAGCCAGTGTTATCTGCTGAAAATCATAAATATCACTATTTTCATTATTCTGCGGTTGATCACGATGATTTTTTAAATACGCCCGATAAGCCTTAAACGCTTGTGAAGAATGAGATTCCAAGTTCAACATTTGGTGTAAGAATTGATGCGAAGTGATTGCCTGTTCAGCATCATTAGCGACAAGGGATTGAATATCATCCAACACTTTCGCTGATTCTAAAAATTTATCAGAGCGCAATAATAACAACGCTAAAAACTGGCGTGCTTGAAGCGATTTAGTATCAATATTAACCCATCGTTTTGCCATCTCAAGAGCTTTCTGGGTTTGCCCTGCTCTCGCAGCTAACGTGGTTGTTGTTTCTAATAATATTTTATTTTCAGTGTATTTTGCGGCGTGTAAATAATGTTCGATTGCCAACAAGCTTTGGTCTTGCTGTTGGTACATCTCCGCAACTAATACATGATAAAACTCACCGCTTTGTTCATTTTTGACTGTGTTTTTTGCAATTTTTAAAGGTGCTGTTTTATAAAGCTCTTCCTCAAACACATGTTGATTAAACGAACCACTAGTATTAGAACCGGCAGTAGAATTACAAGCAGATAGTGTAGATATTAACGCTGCAACAGCGGCTACCGCAATAACTTCGACAACACCAGTAACAACGACAGTGATTTTATTTAGAAAATTCCTTTTTTCAAACAACATATTTAATCCAGTAATTTACCCCAGTGTACTATAAAAATAGGTGTACATTTAATTGCTCACTATGTGCTGAAACAATAACAAATCAAATAATTAATCGTATAAACTCAACAAAATGACAGCTAACTGGCATTTAATCCACATTTAGGTTGTATTTTGATGCAAGCTATCAGAAAATTCGCCTTCTTTATGCCAACGCTAGCCACACACTTTACCTATCACTTTATAATGACCCTTCAATGTCAATTTTAGTTGTTGGTCTCAATCATAAATCCGCACCTGTCTCTATTCGAGAAAAGGTGGCGTTTTCGCATGAGCACTTGACACAGGCACTTGAGCAACACAATCATTCAAAAACAGATAACAAAGATGAAAAAATAATCTTATCTACCTGTAATAGAACAGAAATCTATGCATCAAATAATGCTAATGATGCAAATACTGATGATATTTGTAAGTGGCTAGCACAACAGCATGGGGTTCCAGAAGATGAATTGCGCAACTACTTGTACACTCACAGTGGTGAAAAAGCGATACAGCATGTATTACGTGTCGCTTGTGGTTTAGATTCGATGGTTCTGGGTGAACCACAGATCTTAGGGCAATTAAAATCTTCATTAAAAACTGCTACCGAATGTAAAAGCTTAGGAACAACACTTAAACGCTTAATGCAGCATGCTTTTCTAACTGCAAAAAGAGTGCGCACTCAAACTGGCATTGGCTCAAATCCTGTTTCGGTAGCCTTCGCAGCTGTCAACTTAGCCCGCCAAATTTTTAGTAAATTAGAAAACAAAACAGCCTTGTTGATTGGTGCGGGTGAAACGATAGAACTGGTCGGTCGACATTTGCATTCAGCAGGTATTGGTAAAATAATAATCGCCAATAGAAGTGTTGAAAAAGCTGCCAAACTTGCTGAGGAATTTTCGGGTATCGGGGTGACGTTACAAGAACTCAGCGATTATTTACCCGAAGCTGATATTGTTATTTCATCCACCGCCGCACCTGTGCCCGTGATCGGCAAAGGTACGGTTGAATGGGCATTAAAAAAACGTAAGCACCGCCCTATTTTTATGGTTGATATTGCCGTGCCCCGCGATATTGAAGCCGAAGTGGGCGAACTAGATGATATTTATTTGTATACCGTTGATGACTTGCAATCGGTGATTGAAGAAAATATGAAGTCACGCCAGCAAGCAGCAGATCAAGGAGAAGAAATGATTCTTGAAGAAGTCGATGCATTCAGTGATTGGTTACGCGCGCAAGACCAGATTCAACTCTTAAAAAGCTACCGTGAAAAAATTGAAAATATTAAACAAGAAACCTTAGAAAAAACACATAGCTTACTCAGAAATGGAAAAACAACAGAAGAAGTAATTGAGTTTTTAGCTCATACTTTAACCAATAAGTTAGCACACGATGCAACTGTAGCCATGAATAAAGCCGCACATAAGGGTGATCTGAAATTATTAGAAGCCTCGGGCAAATTACTTAATTTATCGAACAACACCAAAAAAACCAATAAGGACTAATAGTGAAACAATCCATTATTAACAAGCTGGATGCACTCAATGATCGCCATCAGGAAATCGCTGGTTTATTAGCTGAGCCTGAAGTGATGTCAGACCAAAACCAGTTTCGCAAACTATCAATGGAATACAGTCAGTTAGAGCCTGTTGTTAAAGAGTTTCAATTATTCCAACAATCCAGTGAAGATCAACAAGCTGCTAAAGAAATGCTGAATGATCCCGAAATGAAAGAAATGGCTCAGGAAGAACTCAACGAACTTAAAGATACGCTGGTCTCTTTAGAGCTTAGTTTACAAAAATTATTACTCCCAAAAGACCCACACGATAGTAGTAACACATTCCTAGAAATTCGTGCAGGAACAGGTGGAGATGAAGCGGCACTTTTTGCGGGTGATTTATTCCGTATGTATTCTCGGTTTGCAGAACAGCAAGGTTGGAAAATAGAGATTATTAGCCAAAATATTAGCGAGCAAGGTGGATTTAAAGAAATTATCGCCCGCGTAACGGGGCAAAATGTATACGCACGTTTAAAGTTTGAATCCGGCGCGCACCGTGTACAACGTGTGCCAGAAACAGAATCCCAAGGAAGGGTACATACCTCGGCAGCCACAGTTGTCGTTATGCCAGAACCCGATGAAATTGAAGCACAAAAAATAAATAGTGGTGATTTACGTATTGACACGTTTCGCGCATCGGGCGCTGGTGGTCAGCATGTAAATAAAACCGATTCTGCGATTCGTATTACTCATTTACCCACTGGTATTGTAGTAGAGTGTCAAGATCAGCGTTCGCAACACAAAAATAAAGCACAGGCATTGTCTGTTTTGGGTGCACGTATTTTGGAAGGCCAGCGATCAGTTCAAGATAAAGAACAAGCAGAAGCACGTAAATCACTAGTAGGAAGCGGTGATCGTTCGGAACGTATTCGCACCTACAATTTCCCACAAGGACGCGTGACAGATCATCGTATTAATCTCACACTTTACAAATTAGATGAGATTATTTCAGGGGCTTTAGATCAAATAATTGATCCGCTTATTAATGAATATCAGGCAGAACAATTATCGGCATTGAGTGAAGAAGGTTAAATCTATCAGTAGATCCAATTAGCGCATCGTCATGCCCGCACTAGCTGGAATGAAGCACCTCAAATGCTATGACTAATAAAATGACAAACAACACGATTAAATCAGTTTTAAAAGAAGCACAAGAAAAGCTCATTACTGTGAGTGACTCACCTGCTCTCGACACAGAAATTCTGCTATCACATTGTTTAGAAAAAAATCGTACTTATCTGCATACTTGGCCAGAACACATTGTAGAAGCAGAACCGCTCGCTTGTTTTCAGTCATTTCTTGAAAAGCGCCTCACCGATTATCCAATTGCTTATTTAATCGGAACAAAACCCTTTTGGAGCTTGGATTTAATTGTCACTCCCGATGTTTTAATCCCTCGTCCAGAAACGGAATTATTGGTTGAAACAGCCTTAGATAAAATTCGGCAGATAAAACACCCTAAAATATTAGATTTAGGAACAGGTTCAGGGGCAATTGCGCTAGCATTGGCATCGGAAAGACCGGATGCGACGATTATTGCCACAGATGTATCAACAGAGGCACTACAAATAGCTAAAAAAAATGCCGACAAGTATCAACTTAGCGGTATTGTAGAATTTATTAAATCGGACTGGTTTTCACAAATTATTGATAGAGACTTTGACCTGATTGTATCGAATCCACCTTATATTGCCCCTAATGATCCCCATTTAACTCAAAGTATTCGCTACGAGCCTCAGCAAGCTTTGATAGCAGATAGCATCACTTCTGGTAATGGAATGAAGGATATTCAAACAATTATCAGTCAGTCCCAAAACTATCTAAAAGAAAATTCCTACTTAATGATTGAGCATGGATATCAACAAGGATCAGCTACACAATTACTCTTCAAAACCCATTGTTATTCAAATAATCAAATCATCAAAGATATTTCAGGTAATGACAGACTTTCTATTGTACAAAAATAACATTACTTCCAGCATTGTTTTATTTGCGCAGATGTTCCAGCAACAGGCGACCCTGTAGGTCCTGTTGAAGCACCCTTCAATCCAGTATTGCTCAGTGTAAACCTGATACATTCCTCATCTTTTACTTGAGATACACTTGTAGGCACTGCATCTACCCTGAATTGCTGACAAGCTGTAACAGATGTTCCTGTACACGGATTTGGAGTAATAGAACCTATTGAAATTGAATACTCATTATTTTCACTTGCCATATTATCCGCAGTAAAACCTAATTGGGTAAGACTATTAGCGTAACTCATATTCTGCACAAAATAACTTTCTTGCATTTGCGCAATCTTCATCAACTCAACCTTAGCATCTGTACGTTTCGTTTTTTGCACATATTTAGTATATGAAGGAATAGTAATTGCTGCCAAAATACCAATGATCGCTACCGTGATCATTAATTCCATCAAGGTAAAGCCTGTTTGCTTTTGGTAATACTTTTTATTTTTATAACACATCGTTATTTCCTTATTTTTTTATTTATTTTGATTCTTATCTATCCAATAAACTCTAGGTAATTTACCTATAGTTGATTGGTTCGTAGTTGTCTTATTATTTGCAAAACCAAGCGAGGCTTTACCCGCCCTAATTTCAAATGGGCGTAAACAATCGCTCGGAGTACAAGCACTACCATCTTTTGCTTTAGGTTTCGAAATAACTACCTGTGGTGTATCCACAATCTCACCTAGACCAACAGTGACAGATAAATCATTATTATTGATGACACCATCACCATTTAAGTCCAATGTAGCACCACCGTTTAATAAATTAACGGCATATAATTTCGACACATTAATCGTAGTACGATCACATTTATCAGCATTATGAATTGTGCCTTTGTTTTTTCCAAAGCTGGTAAACAATACATTATTTTGGAATGTAAGCGCAGTTGACAATACCTTCTCTCCTTCTACTGTAGGAGTGGCAAGCTTCATTTTCCAACCTTTATTACGACGTAATGGAGAAATTAAATCCTCAGTGGTAGGTGCAGATGCAAGGTGATGCATCGTCATGGTACGATGGGTTGAACGATCAGGCACATTCAACACATTCTCATCAAATAATGCAAAAAAGTAATCATCATTTCCTGTGCTTAATGGTTTCGATCGATCACCACTACCAATAGAAACAGATAATACATATTGTCCTCTGTATTTAAAGAATGCCACATCGGGTTCAACAAAAAACTTGCGTTTAGAATCACCCAAACTTGCCAGTTTAGAGAGCAATGCTTTGTTTATATTAGCAAAATCACCACTACCATCTAAATCGCTGGCATTGAGATCAACACGCCAAATATTACCACCCGTATCAGAGAAATAAAGACGATCAACCGAACCATTTCTATCTATATCTAAAACCCGAACTTTCGATGGCACAGCATTATTAATTTTTGCACTACTAATTGAATAGCCATTTGCTTCTGCAACTTTAGTACTCCAAACAACTGCGCCCGTATTCGCATTAACAATATATACTGCATTACCTGCTAGCGGTTTTTCGCTGATGTTACCGCTACTATCTGTGGTTTCACTGTAACCTCCACCAAATATCAAAACTGGCTTAGCTAATGCACTTGAGCCACCGTATTTTAATTTTGCAAAAACAGGTTTTGACCAAGTATGTGCTAAAGCAGAAAAACTACTACTATCTTTTTGCCACAATAGCTTAGGTGAAGCAGGGTTCGAAACATCTAATGCAAAGTATTTTTCTCCACCTCGGCGCAAACCGAAATATAAAACCACTTTTTCACCTGTATCGACAATATTATTATGATTAGAGTCATCATGTCTTAATGTCATCTCGCCATCAATGCCATATAAATGTTTGCTGTTAGCACCATTAACAACGGCTTGAAATTGTGGATTAATATTGCTCAATAAACTGCTTGGCATATAGGCAAATATTTCTGTTCCTTCATTTGTATCAAAGGCATGCAAATACCCTTCGTTTGTACCGACAAATACGACTCCTTGATTCGTACCGTAAGATAAATGAATAGGTTTATTATGGATAATATCACCCATGTGATGACGCGGTGCGCCATCCGCTTTACCGTCTTTCTTACCACGAATGAAATGAACCAATGTATCTGAAAGTCCCGAATAAGTAGTATCCAAATCTAACATTGTGGTTGCGCCATTATCAGTAAATAGTTTACGCGCATCCGGGTCTAATAAATTAGCAACTCCGCCATCAAGAACTACATCTTTATCGACACTATCGGCAGCACCATTCGCCCAATAATCTTTTACTATTGGATTCAATGACCCTGTGGCATCGGATGCGTCAACATTACCTTTACCCACTAGTTTTCCTTTTGCATCTAATTTGAATTTTTTCAAATTACCAGACCAAACCGATGATTGAGTAGGTTTAAATACCGGTAAATACACTTCACTGCCATGTGAAAGTACCGAACTTGGATCCAGCGTATAGCTTGGTGAACTAAATGACCGTGCTTTATTCACTGGTGGGTTAGCAAAACCTCTTAATTCATTCACCAACACTTCTGGATCACTAGTGAAAATGCTTTTTCCTTTGCCTGCATGTGCTACATCTTCCAAGAACTTTTTTGCGGCTTTTCCTTCGTCATTGTCCGCCAACGATAAACCAATCGTATGAACATTAATGAGATGCTCACCTTCTTTATTAGGACCGCTTGTTAAATGATCATTATTAGCCAAATAAGTCGCTAACTCTCTACCGCATCGTTCATCACTAGTACCAGCTTTACAATTGCCAGCATTGCCACCTTTATTTGTAATAAACGTTGCTACATCATCACTTTTTGTATTAATGGTGGCGACACCATCTGACAATAAAACGATATGGCTACTTTGACATTCCTCTGTAATTGGGCTGTTATAAGTTGCAGTACCTACAATTTCATTATCAGTATTAGTTACATTTTCACACACTTCATGTTCACAAGTAGTTGTATTCACGGGCTCAACACAATCAAAATAATTTTGTGTCGTACATTGTTCAGGACCACGAGAAATACAGCTACCCGCTTCATCACGGGCAAGACAAGGTCTGGAACAATTAGTATTTGTTTGGGCTTCACAACGCGTATAAGTAGGATTTGCGGCCAAACATGCTGCTTCTGATGCCAAACCACACCAATGCCAAGCTTCTGTTGCAGTTGTGCAATTTCTCATCGTGGCATTACAATTAACACCTGTATTTCCACCACAGGGTTTATAATTACATACTAGATTGGTAGTTGAAGAACTACTGACTCCAATCAATCCTGTATAAGTAGACGGATGTGCCGCGCGTTTATTGCTTGGAGGTTTCTTTCCTCTATCAACCACTTCGCCTTTCATATAAAGCGCTGCTTCATAAAGACTATCAACCAACGGGGTTTTTCCTTTTCCTTTCCATTGCGATGAAATGGTTTTTAAATAATCAGTGGTTTTATCCGTGCCTGGATTGACAACGGCAGGTTGATAACTGGTTCCTCTATGTGTAAATGAACCATTTGAATTTAAAGTAGCCTGCGCATTTGCTTTGATTGAAACCACAGGATATGAAGGTCCGTGTGCAAGCCAACTACCCGAATGACCCGAAAAATTCATCATGCCAATATTAATATCATCAATTTTTGGATCTATCGCAATTTGATCCAATGCACGACCTAATGAAACACGTAATGTACCTAAACGTGAATCTTCTTCTCTCGCCGCTTCATTTTCGCTCGTTAATTCATATTTCATACTGCCTGAATTATCAAACACAAATAATACGTTTGGTGGCGCAACAGGTTTTTCTGCTTTAAATATCTCGGTGTCATCCGCCATCGTAAGACTGGTCAATAGACAGAGTAATCCAACACTAATCAATGGACTGATTTTATTTTTTATATAGCTTATTAAACTCATAATCATCACTCTTAATGTATGTTTATTTTAATTTTTTGATTTATCTAGCCAAAATACTTTAGGTAACTGACGTTGAGGTTGAGGCACCTGTGTCGCCTTTGCTGTACCAACGGTTAATATTTTTTTCGCCGTACAATCGTCTACTGTACAATCAACAATAGGAGGATGAACAATACTAGGTACATCTGGAATACCATCGATAGGAGAACCAAAATAATCGTTACCCGCAGGGTCTTTAAGATTCATAACCGGTTTTGCTTTTAGTAAATCCAATACATATAAATGTGATTGGTTACCTGATGTAATATTGCACGAATCATTTGGGTCAACCGTTGTTGCTCCTTTTCCAAAGGCTGAAAATATAACTTTATTGTCAAATGTTAAAGCGGCTGAAAGCACTTTTTCACCAGTAACACCTGAGGAATTACTATTACCAGTAAATTTAAAATACCATCCTTTTTTGGTACGGTTTAAGCTAATTAAATTTGTACTGCCAACATTCTCAGCAGCTTCAAGTTCACTCATTTGAATTATCGGCAATGCAAGGGTTGATGATGGTGTTGGCGCTCCTGATTCACCATCAGCGTATTTAAAGGGATGATTATCAAATAAAGCGAAGAAGCGATCATCAGTAACTTCCGATAATGGATTTGCACGATCACCACTACCAATCGCAACACTTATCAAGAACTGTCCACCGTGTCTAAAGAACGCCACGTCAGGTTCATTAAAGAATTTACGTCGTGGCGTTGCAGTACCGCCTAAATCAGCAAACTTATATAATTTTGCCTGAGTAATATCTGGACTAAAGTCCAAGTCTACCCGCCAGATGCTTCCACCCACATCAGCAAAATACAAACGATCTGCCAAGCCATTTCTATCCGTATCTATTACACGCACACCGCCTGGAACAGCGTAATCGACACTAAATTTTTTGAGCTTCTTTCCGTTCTCTATATCAATGACATAAACGTCAGAACCTCTCACAGTATCGGCTTCACCATTATTATCATCGACATAACCACCGCCAACAATCATCGCCCATTTAGTTTCTGTGGCACTTTTTCGTATTTTTACAATTTTTGGTTTAGACCAAGTGAAACCTAAATCAGAATAATCACCCATTGATGAATCAATTTTCCATAAAAGGCTAGGATCAGTAGGTATAGTTACGTCAAGTGCATAGTAAGCTTTACCGCCACGTCTAAGTCCAAAGAACAAAAGAACCTTATCTTCTGTACCTACCTTTCCTTTCCAAACAGTAATTTCACCATCTACACCGTAGAGATGGTTATCTTGATCCGTATCCAAACCATCTTTTTGTCTTTTTATATTTTTAAGAAACTCACTCGGCATATAGGCAAATGCTTCTGTGCCATCCTCTTTAAATGCGTGCAAATAACCTTCGTTGGTGCCAACGAAAATATATCCATCTCCAGCGATTTCCACATGCACGGGTTTGCTGTGCATAACATCACCCATATGGTGTCGTTGATTACCATTACTGTCTTTACCGCGAATGAAATCAATTAAGCCTTGTCGCTCCTCTTCTGTAGATCCTAGCTGCTTTTTAGTAATGGATGAATCCAGTTGAGCAAGAGTGACATATGTACCTGTCTTACCATTGTCGGTATAAACAGAGGTACTTTTCGTACGATCAATTTTACTTGCCGCACCACCGTCTTTTACTGCATGAGAAACCGTACCCGTTGCCCATTCATCTGTTACCGCATTTAAAACACCAGTGTCGGATGTCGCCAGATTTGAATTATCTGCACTATCCACTAGTTGCCCATTTACCACCTTGAATTTTTTAAGATTGCCAGACCAATGTGACGTTGTTTCACGATTAAATAAAGGAAGGTAAACCACGTCTCCGTGTGACAACATTGAGTTTTTATTTGGTGTGTAAGTAGGTGAACGGAAAGAACGTGCATCTTTGTTAACGCCTGAAATAGCTTCTTTAAAGGCCGCAACCAACTCAGCAGAAGAATCGGCTGTAGCAAATGTACCGCCACCTGCTTCTGCCAGAGATTTCAGGTAAATACCTCCACCTGATGATTCGCTTAAATTAAAGCCGATAGTGTAAACATTGATTGGCTGATTACCAACAACATTATTACCGACGTTTATATTACTATTATCAGATTCTGCAAGAAACTTGGCTAGTTGAGGACCACAACGACCATAATAAGCAATTGAGTCTGGATCAGACCAACCACCTGAGGGTGGTGAGACACTCGCACAACTTCCACTATAGGTTGAACCGATCATACTGGTAACCAGTGCACTGCTATCATTTACCGTAGGTTCACCATCTGATAACAATATAATCGCGTTACTTTGACATTCTTTTTTAATCGGTGATTTGTATTTTACGCCAGATGATTGAATACTACTGCTCACTACATGTGTACAAGATTCCGTAGTCGTGCTAGTTGTTAAAGTACAGCTATATTGTGTCGCTGGACATGTTGCTATTATCGTTGAAGGAACTGATTTATCACAAGTAATAGGTTTTGTAGTTTCACCAGTAACAGGCAGAATACAAGAAAAACCTCCCGCTAGATCAACTGTACATGATAACGCGCCAGGATTTGCAACCAAACAGTCTGCTTCTGTGGCTAACGGACAAGCAATTATGTCAGCTGCTACAGAGCACCCTGTAAACAAAGGGTCGCTACTAAGACATGCGGAACTCGTTCTAGGTACAGGTAATCCACAAAGCACAGAACTAGAAGATGCTGGTGAACCCGTTGTGGTACATTCTGCCGCGCTCGTCGCATCTCCACAAAATGTGTCTCCTGTAGCACAGGTTTTTGTATACGCTTGAGCAACACAATCTTGACCTACTATCTGTGTCTCAGAAATCACAGGAGCCGATGTTGTTGATGTTGTAGAGTTCGTACAGGTTGATCTATTATTACAAACAACCCCCGTTGTGCCTCCACAAGGTTCAGTTGTACTCACATTAACCGTGGTGGTATTTCCAGTCGCTAAGAATAAACCATTATAAGTACTCGGATGTGCCGCTTGAGGCTCATCGGGCGTCTTATTTCCCCAATGTACATCTTCTCCACGCATATATTTTGCAGCTTCAAATAATGCACCTACAATTGGTGTACCAGCACCTGGTTTCCAGGTATTGATGATACTTTGGGTATAACCTCGCGTAAGTTGCCCAGTAGCAACCCCAGGTAAATGTGAATCACTCATATTCGTAAATAAATTATTTGATTCTAAAACATCTTGGGCTGTTTCATCTGTAGAGCCATCACCATCAATATCACCATCAATTGGTGATATAGGATAAGCAGGGCCATGAACTAACCAACTCCGATCTTTATTAAAATTATTCGCAAAACTCATCACGCCTATATTGATATCAGTAGTATCTGAACTAGAAATTAAACTACCTAACGCATTTTGCAATACTTCCATCCGAGTATCACCAGTATTGCCTACTTCCGTTTTCATACTCCCCGAACCATCCATTACAAACATAATATTAGGGGGTTCTGTAGGTGCTTCTACTTCAAATATTGCAATATCATCTGCAAATAATGATGTTGAGCTTACGGCACACACAACTGTAATCATAAATGCTGTGAGTGTATTTTTTGTATGACTTACCCAGTTCATCGAACTATACCTTTCCAATTTATTTTTATTTTAATACTACTTTTGGTACTTAAAATTTTGTGCTTTCTTTACTTGTATATTCTTGGTGCATGATCAGCCAAACCAATGGTATGGCTTGCTTTTGCTCCAGTTCCTTGTAATCGCGTCGTCGCATCAATACGGAACACATTACAACCCAAATTGGTTGATGTTGCAGCAAGACTCATAGGACAAGCAATATTGACATCTTCTATTTGAATACTGGCAACAGATGTTAACAATCCACCTCCTGATACTTCTTCAGGCGGAAAAAAATCAGCGACAACGACATCATATTTATTAGGATAGTTAGCATCAGCCATTGTAATATTAAGCACTTTGTTTGTATCCATTACCGTTTTACCTAAGGCTGATTCTACACCTTGATATGTCAACATCGAATTCACGCTGTTACCTGATATTTGCGTATCAATACCGGACATACGAATTGCACTTAAACCAATAATTGTAATAATTAATAAAAATACCACAGCCCAAATTAACACCACTCCTTGCTGTTTAGCTTTTATAGACAACTTTTTCTCAGCGTGTTCTTTGATTAGACGATTATTATGAATTTGTTTGTTCATTTTTATTCTCGTGTGTAAATTATTAATTAGTTTCTTAAATGCACTGTCGTACTAAAAACAGCACGTTGAAACTTATCTTTTACACCTGCTCCTGCGGGTGCCGTTATTTGTTTATCCAACAAGGCGTAGGTTTTTTGTTCGGCAATTTGTTTTACTTCTTTTTGTGATTTTACTAAAACTGCAATTTGGACACTCACAACCCCCTCCCATTCATTCGCATTAACATCAGCAGCATTTACATACTTATTTGCACCACCGTCAAGCAAACCATCTGTATTCACACCATAAGTAATCTGCATGTTCTCAATGCCTTCTGCAATCAATTGTTTTCCAGAATCGAGAGAACCAACACATTGCAACTTGCCATCATTTTCAAGAAAAAATGTATTATAAATATAAGAAAGCGAATTATCCGAGCTGGTATTAGCTACATCATGTAGCTGACAACTATCAGCTAATTGCCCTACCCCTGAACAATCAGTATTAACAACTGCGCCTCCAGCCCCACCAAATGGGTCATTACCAAAATACACTACTCCTATACTATCTGGGTTATCATTAGCGCCATTCTGAGTAATTGTACTCGCCGTAAACAGCGCACTACCAGTTGAACAGGCAGCATCAGGGTTTACATCTGCAGTTATAAATTTACTGGGTAAAACAGGCACATCTTTTCCCGTATTAAACCCTGTATGCTGAATAACATTTTTCATGCTATCCAATGCCAAGCGTGCATTATCTTCAAGTAAAGAATATTGATCTCTCTTTGAACTACTTTGTAAATTCGATAGGTAAACCGAACTAATACTGAGTAATAAAAACAAACCGATGACCATTGCCACCATTAATTCAATTAAGGTAAGACCCGCTTGCTGTTTTATTATCTTTCTATTCATATCGAGTATTTTCATTATTGTATCCTCGTATAAATAATGATGTCATCCGTGCGCGAAGTATCTGCGGGAAAAAGATTATCAGTGGTTGCTTTAATCGTATCCCCAGTCTCTTGACCCAATTCTCTTTCCGACCAACTAATTTGTATACCCACTCTACCATCAGCACATCCACCCACACCTGCTACAACAGGTTGACATGCCACTTGAATACGACCATTCATAAGTGAATTTCTCATTTTGCAAGCAACACTATGAATATCATAGACAGCCAAATCGTCTGAATTACACGTTGCACCCGACGCACCACAATTAACCGTTGGAGTGGCAGCACAATTGGGTGCTGAGCTTT
>Ga0209633_10003689_pt1 | contig 14068 bp, 12 predicted proteins | sample Cruoilmetagenom1_FD_187290 | JGI IMG/M metagenome (GOLD analysis project Ga0209633, IMG submission 187290) | Oil polluted marine microbial communities from Coal Oil Point, Santa Barbara, California, USA - Sample 1 (SPAdes) (version 2) | ecosystem: Environmental > Aquatic > Marine > Oil seeps ... | reverse complement strand
TTAAGAGTTAATTCACCTGGAGGTAGTGCATTAGCATCTGATATTATTTGGCGAGAATTAGAATTAACGAAAGAAGAAAAACCTTTAGTGGTTTCTATGGGTAATTTAGCTGCTTCTGGTGGATATTATATTTCATGTAATGCAAACAAAATTATTGCCGAACCTACAACAATTACTGGCAGTATTGGTGTTTTTGGAGCGGTTCCTAATATAAGTGAATTAGCAGATAAGATTGGCATCAATGGAGAGCAAGTCGGAACAAATAAACAATCGGTAGGGTATAGTATTTTTGAACCTATAAACGATAGTTTTTATAACGTTACTAAAGAAGGTGTTGAACAAATTTATAACACTTTCGTGGAAAAGGTTGCAGATGGTAGAAATATGACCTTCGCTCAAGTTGATAGTATTGCTCAAGGCAGAGTTTGGACGGGTAAAGAGGCTTTAGAAAATGGTTTGGTAGATGAATTAGGAAGTTTAGAAGATGCCATAAATATTGCAGCTGACTTGGCTGAAGTTGAAGATTATAGAGTGAGAAATTATCCTAGTTATGAAAAAGATATCAAAGACATGTTTAAAGGCCCTTTCGCATCGGTTAAACAAAAGATGTTAAAAGAAGAATTAGGTGTTGAAAATTATATCAAGCTTAATAATTTTAAAAAGTTTACTGACTATAAAGGTGTACAAACTAGATTGCCTTTTTTAATTGAGATAAAATAGTTTAACAAAAATTGCAGAGCTATTACTATTTATTAAACTCTTGAATATTTTACAAAACTATAATCATATTTATTTTTATCATCAGCTTTAAAACTTTTACGAGAAGTTTCTTTCCAAACAGTCAAGTCAATTTCAGGGAAAAATACATCTGCATCAAATTCATGGTGCACAATCGTGAGATCTAAAACATCAGCGAATTCTAGTGCTTGCTTGTAAATTTCTGCACCTCCAAGAATAAACGGATCTGTATCATCTTTTGCAGCATCTAAAGCTTGCGTTAGTGAATTTGTAACGATACAACCTTCAGCTGTATAATTTGAATCTCTAGTAATAATTATGGTAATTCTGTTTGGCAAAGGTTTACCAAGAGATTCAAAGGTTTTTCTACCCATGATTACATGATGCCCCAAAGTAACATTTTTAAATCTTTTTAAGTCAGCAGGTAAATGCCAAATTAGCTTGTTGTCTTTTCCCAGCGCATTATTTTTTGCAACAGCAGCGATTATAGTAAGCATAATTAAATTTATTATTTTAAGAATTTAAATTCTCTGTAGGTAGTAATTTATTGAAAAAATCTTTTTTTTCTAGTTTTTTTTCTAGTTTTTCAACTTTAGTTTGATGCTTTTCAATGAGTTTGTCAGTTTGAACACGTTCCCAATCTTTTCCAAAAAAACGGTTCATTACAAACACATTTACAAAATGAACTATTAAAAAAAATAACCAAATAAATATGGCCCAAACGAACCAATCTTCTTCTGGTTTGAATTTTATAACTTTATTAAGAATTACAAAAAAAGAGGATCCAACTAAAAATAGAACAAAGTGAAAATACAAACGCTTTTTTTGTTTCGTTCGTTTTCTGGCTTTTTCGTAGAGTTCGTGATTTTGTTCTAATTCCAATATCCTATAGATTTATTACATGTCTTTTACCCATTCTTTTATATAATCGGTAAAATCTTCTTTGTCATTAAAATCATCTTCCTTATTATTTCTTAAAGAAGGATTTTCATTTATTTTTTCATTGTATAAACTTCCAGATGTATTTAAAAAAGCTTGTAATTTTTCTAATAATTTCACATCTTCAATTTGTGTAATTTGTTTGATCAGATTTAATTTAATTTGTAGTGCATTCATAGTATTTTATTTTTAAACAGACACTTTTCCTTTAATATGGGGGTGCGAATTATAGTTTACTAAGTTAAAATCTTTAAAGGTAAAATCAAAGATATTTTTAATATTTGGATTTAGTTCCATTTTTGGCAGCGATTTGGGTTCGCGAGAAAGCTGTAAATTAATTTGATCCATATGATTATTATAAATATGGGCGTCACCAAATGTGTGAATAAAATCACCGTATTCTAAATCTGTTACTTTAGCAATCATCATAGTTAATAGGGCATAAGAAGCTATGTTAAAGGGTACACCTAAAAATATATCAGCACTTCGTTGATACAATTGGCAGGATAATTTACCATCATTTACATAAAATTGAAAAAAAGCATGACAAGGCGGTAAAGCAGCTTTATTATTTGCAACATTTTCAGAGAAACTTACTGAAGTGTCAGGCAATACACTTGGGTTCCAAGCAGAAACCATCATTCTTCTACTATCTGGATTTTTTTTAATCATTTCAATTACTTCTGCAATTTGATCAATACCATCGCCATTCCAATTACGCCATTGGTAACCATACACCGGACCCAAATTTCCATTTTCATCTGCCCAAGCATTCCAAATCTTTACACCATTCTCGTTTAAATAGTCAATGTTCGTATCGCCTTTTAAAAACCATAATAATTCATAAATAATTGATTTTAAATGAAGTTTTTTAGTAGTTACCATTGGAAAACCTTTACTCAAATCAAAGCGCATTTGATAACCAAAGACACTTTTTGTTCCTGTTCCAGTTCGATCTTCTTTAACTGTTCCATTGTCAATTACATGTTGTATTAAGTCTAAATATTGTTTCATTGGTAAGTAAATGGTTTAAAATAAAATTGCATTCAAAAATAGGTAAATCATAGTTTTCTATTTATTCTTCATAAAGAAAATATGAACAAAATTTGTTGATAAAGATGTAAATCAAATAATGCCCCTAATGAAAATACTATTTATTGCTTTTTACATTTCACCTTAAAACTATACCTGTTATCCAAGGATCATTCCTGCAAAAGTAGCCGAAAGTAAAGAGGCTAAAGATCCTCCTAATAATGCTTTCATTCCAAATTCAGATAAAAGTTTTCTTTTACCAGGAGCAAGAGAACCAATTCCGCCAATTTGAATACCTATGGAAGCGAAATTTGCAAAACCGCATAGCATATAAGTAGCCATAATGATGGATTTATTATAGGTGAAATGAGTAAGATTTGTTATATTTTTTAATTCCGCCAATTGTATATAACCAACAAATTCACTTGCTACTAATTTAATACCAAGTAACTGCCCCATTAACATCATATCTTGTTTTGCTACTCCTATAATCCACATGAGAGGGGCAAAAATAATTCCAAGAATTGCTTCTAACGAGAACTTTTCATAGGGCGTATGTTCGGCCATCCAAGAATTTAAATTTGTAAAATCACCAAACCATCCAAAAACTCCATTGATCATCGCTATAAAAGCTAAAAATACCAAAAGCATTGCAGCCACATTTATCGCAAGTTTTAATCCTTCGGAAGTTCCGTTTGCAATGGCATCTAAAATATTTGAACCAATTTTTTCATTAGAAACTTTTACATCTGTATTGATTTCTTCAATTTGGGGATAGAGTATTTTTGAGATAACAATTGCACCTGGTGCAGCCATAACAGATGCAGCCAATAAGTGTTTGGCATACATGAGTCTTAGTGCTTCATCATCACCGCCAAGAAAACCTATATATGCAGCTAAAACTCCTCCGGCAACTGTAGCCATGCCACCAATCATAACCAAAAGAATTTCACTTTTCGTCATTTTTTCTAAATAAGCTTTAATCATTAATGGAGCTTCTGTTTGGCCTAAAAAGATATTACCAGCCACCGATAAACTTTCTGCCCCTGATATATGCATTATTTTAGTAAGTATCCACGCCAATCCTAGTACAATTTTTTGAATAATTCCTAGATAAAAAAGAACGGATGTCAATGCGGAAAAAAAGATAATTGTGGGTAGTACTTGAAAGGCAAAAATAAAGCCGAAGCTTTCAATATTCATTAAATCGCCTAATAAAAAAATACTTCCAGCACGAGTATAATCTAAAATATTAACAAAAATTTGTCCGATGCCTTCAAAAATATTTTGGATAAAGGGAACTTTTAATACGCCTATAGCTAATAATATTTGAGCAGTCAAACCTGCGCCAACCGTTTTCCAATTTATTTTTTTTCTATTTGCGCTAAACAAATAGGCAATTAATAATAAAACGAGCATTCCTAAAATTCCTCGCCATAAAGTGGTAATCGAAAATCCTTGATTAGGAATTATTTCTTTGCTTATTTCTTGTGCTTGAGTTTTAAAAAAGGATATAAAAAGAAAAAGAGAGAGTATTAATTTTCGCATATTCTAAAATATTATTTATCACGTTTTGAGATTTCATCTCTTATCCTGGCAGCTAATTCATAATCTTCATTATTAACTGCTTGTTCTAATTGTTCATTCAACTCTTTTATAGATTCATTGGAAAAAGTGGAAGGAGATTCTTCAACAACATCAGCCACTAAGTCTTCCATTTTGAATTTTGATTTTGCTAGTTTCGATTGATCTTTTATTTTGAGAATAATACCGGCTTTATCTAAAATATTTTCAAAGGTAAAAATAGGAGCATTAAATCTTGTAGCCAGCGCTATGGCATCTGAAGTACGTGCGTCAATTATTTCTTCAATTTTGTCACATTCACATATTAAGCTGGAATAAAAAACGCCATCAACCAATTTATGAATAATAACTTGTTTTACTATAATATTAAATCGATCAGCAAAACTTTTAAAAAGATCATGGGTTAATGGTCTAGGAGGTTTAATCTCTTTTTCTAAGGCAATTGCGATTGATTGAGCTTCAAAAGCACCAATTATAATTGGTAAAGTTCTTTCACCTTCTTCTTCACTCAAAACCAAAGCATAGGCACCACTTTGTGTTTGACTATAGGATATCCCCTTTATATTTAAACGAACTAAACTCATAGATTTATTTACAATTTACAAAGGATGTTTAATTTTGCAAATTATTAAAAAATTAAATAAAAAAAAGGCTACTAAAACAAGGACTTTTTAAATCCAATTATTTTGGCAGCCTTTATAGGGCACAATTTAGTAAAATTTATGTGGTTTTATTGATTACTTTTAAATTCTTTTAATTTTTCTGTTAATTTTGGAATTACTTCGAAAGCATCTCCAACTATTCCATATTCAGCAGCTTTAAAGAAAGGAGCTTCAGGATCAGTATTTATTACTACTTTAACCTTTGAGGAGTTAACTCCAGCTAAATGCTGAATTGCACCAGAAATACCAATGGCGATATATAAATTAGAACTAACAGGTTTACCGGTTTGTCCAACATGTTCACTATGAGGTCTCCAACCCAAATCAGAAACAGGTTTTGAACAAGCGGTTGCTGCTCCTAGAACTTCTGCTAAATCCTCTATCATACCCCAATTTTCTGGACCTTTTAATCCTCTTCCTCCCGATACAACAATATCAGCATCAGCAATGGTCACTTTTCCACTTGTTTTTTCAACAGAAGTTGATTTTATTTTAAAATCATCATCCGTTAAAGAAGGGGTAAATTCTTCTTCATTTAAGTCAACTGAATTTTCAATCAAACCAAATGAATTTTTTGCCAGAGCAATTAATTTGTTTGCGGTTGAAATATGAGTGCTATTAAAACTTTTTGATGAAAACGCTTTTCGTTTTACTGTAAAAGGTTCTGCAGAACTTGGCAAAGCAACAACATTAGAAGCATAGCCGGCCTTTAAACCAACAGCAACAATGGGAGCTAAAAATAAACCGTTATTTGACGAATCAACAATAATTATATCAGAATTTTCTTTATTAGCAGCTTGTATAATAACATTAGCGTAGGCTTTGGCATTAAAAGCAGTTAATTTTTCATTATTGGTTTTTAATATTTTATCAGCACCATAAGTGGCTAATTCAGAAACATCATTTGCATTTATGGTTAAAACTACCAGATTGGTTTGAACTAGTTCGGCTACTTTTTTCCCATAGGATGTAACTTCAAAAGCTGATTTCTTAAATTTCCCTTCCGAATTATCGGCAAAAACTAAAACAGACATATTTTTTATTTTTTTGTCCTGAAACTAATTCAGGAACTATTATTTTAATTATTATTTAATAAGATTGGTTCCGAAAAAATTTCAGAACAATTTTAGTCTTCGACTAAATAACTTTGGCTTCATTGTGTAATAAATCTATCAACTCTTCAACATTATCAGCATCAACCATTTTACAAGCAGATTTTGCTTCTGGTTTTTCAAATTGTTTAGTTGAAGTAGTATTTTCAAACTCAACAGGTTCAACAACTTGTAAGGGTTTTTTACGAGCCATCATAATACCACGCATGTTTGGTATTCTTAAATCTTTTTCTTCAACAACACCCTTTTGCCCAGCAATAATTAGAGGTAAATTTGCACTTAATATTTCCTTTCCTCCATCAATTTCTTTTGAAATTGTAGCAGTATTCCCATCAATTTCAATTCCAATACAGGCGTTTACAAAATTATAATCTAAAATTGCTGCGGTCATGCCAGGAACCATGCCGCCATTATAATCAATAGATTCTTTTCCGGCCATGATTAAATCATAACCTCCATTTTTAATAACTTCAGACAATTGTTTAGCAACGTAGTAACCATCAATAGCTTCTGCATTCACTCGAATAGCATCGTCAGCACCAATAGCTAGTGCTTTACGCAAAGTAGGCTCGGTACTAACATTTCCAACATTAACAACAGTGACAGATGCCCCTTGTTTTTCTTTAAACCACATGGCACGAGTTAACATAAATTCATCATAAGGATTAATCACAAATTGAACCCCGTTGGTTTCAAATTTTGTATCGTTTTCAGTAAAATTAATCTTTGATGTTGTGTCCGGAACGTGACTTATACAAACTAATATTTTCATCTTATATACTATATTATAATTAATCAAATTTTGAAAGTACGAAGATAAGGAATATAATCAATATACTATGCATGCATAGTAAAATATTTTTTTAATTTCCTAAAGCTAATTAACCTTAATGTTTTAATTAAATCTCACAAGTAAAATATTGAAGCTGCCTTAATTTATATTCGATGAAAATAGTTATTTTTGCTGTTCTTTAAAATTTGAAATATGAGAGTTATACAGTTTAGAGAAGCTATATCTGAAGCGATGAGTGAAGAAATGCGTAGAGATAATACTATTTATCTTATGGGGGAAGAAGTTGCTGAATATAATGGTGCATATAAAGCTTCAAAAGGAATGTTGGATGAATTTGGAGCAAAAAGAGTTATTGATACGCCAATTGCTGAATTGGGTTTTTCTGGAATTGCAGTTGGTTCTGCAATGGGAGGGAATAGGCCAATTGTAGAGTATATGACATTTAATTTTTCTTTGGTTGGAATTGACCAAATAATAAATAATGCAGCAAAAATAAGACAAATGTCTGGCGGTCAATTTAATTGTCCAATCGTTTTTAGGGGCCCAACGGGTTCAGCTGGTCAGTTAGGTGCAACTCATTCTCAATCTTTTGAAAATTGGTTTGCGAATACTCCCGGATTAAAAGTAATTGTTCCTTCAAATCCGTATGATGCTAAAGGTTTATTAAAAGCTGCTATTCGAGATGATGATCCAGTAATTTTTATGGAATCAGAGCAAATGTATGGGGATAAAGGTGAAGTTCCTGATGGAGAATATATTTTGCCAATTGGTGTCGCTGATGTTAAAAAAGAAGGAACAGATGTTACCATAGTTACTTTTGGTAAAATTATTAAAGAAGCTTTTAAAGCTTCTGATATTTTAGAAAAAGAAGGCGTAAATGTTGAGATTATTGACTTAAGAACTGTTCGTCCAATGGATCATGAAACTATTTTTAATTCAGTTAAAAAAACAAATAGATTAGTTATTTTAGAAGAAGCGTGGCCATTTGCAAGTGTTGCTTCAGAAATTACGTATCAAGTCCAAGAGAATGTATTTGATTATTTAGATGCACCAATTCAAAGAATTACCACTGCAGATACACCTGCTCCATTTTCACCAGTATTATTAGAAGAATGGATGCCTAATGCCAATGATATAATTAAGGCTGTTAAAAAGGTGATGTATACCGTGTAAAATATATTTTATTATTGTTATTAAAAGAGGTCTTCATTTTTTGAAGGCCTCTTTTGGTTTAAAAAATAACGACATAAAATTTATTTATAATCATTTTAAATAGCTATTTTTGACATTGTAAACCTAGATGTATTCTGAATTAATGGATGAGTACAGATTAATAGATTCTTTTAAATGATGAATGAAAATAACGATAAAAGTAATTTCGAAGAGATATTTATTGAAGAAGGTTTTTACTTATTGAAAATGCATAATAAGGATAAAACTAAGAAAGAGTTTTTTAAAGAAGTTGATAAATCCATTTTGCAATTGCATTTTTGTATACAAAATTCAGCAAAACTATTTTTTAATAAAGGCAATTATGCATTAGATATTCCTGAGAATAAATCGTTTTTATTGTATAATCCCATACAAGATTTACCAATTCATCTAGAGCTAGCTCCTGGTACGAAGTTATTATCACTATTATTAAGTATTGAAAAATTTCACACTTTTTTTTCTCAAGAAGCTGGATTGATTCATTTTTTAAATGATGAAAATAAAAGTAAAAAATATTATAGTGATAAAGAATTAAATCCTAATGAGGTTATGGTTTTAAATCAGTTATTTCATTTTAATTTACATTCATCTTTGGAAAAATTATATACTAAAGGAAAAATATTTGAATTGATTAGTCTATATTTTCATAAATCAGATAATACTGGTATTCAAGCCTGCCCTTTTTTAGAAGATGAAGCCAATGTTGAAAAAATTCAAAAAGCAAAAAGAATATTAATTGAAAGAATGGTGGAACCACCAACATTAAACGAATTGGCTAATTCATCAAACTTATCCTTACAAAATTTAAAGGAAGGATTTAAACAAATTTATGGTGAAACCGTTTTTACATATTTGGTTAATTATAAAATGGAATACGCAAGAAAGTTATTGGCTTCAAAAAAATATAATGTAACCGAAACAAGCTTTGAAGTTGGTTATAGTACGCCAAGTCACTTTATAGCTGCCTTCAAAAAAAAATATGGCACTACACCTAAAAAGTATATACAAAGTTTTTAAATAAATACCTTTTTTATATAAGATTTCCGAAGTATTTTTGTCACTATATAGAATTAGTCTAAATAAAAATAATGAAAAAAATAATTGGAATTGGGGCATTCATTGTGGTTTTACTAACCATGCCAATTGGACACGCTATGATGGTGTTATTGGAAAAAATATTTGGTGAAGAACATCAGTTTTTAGCAGCTTTCGTTTTGGGTTTATTAGGTATCGTATTACTTATTTTAGGTGTAAGAAATAAAAATGAGACCAAGGCAACCATTTATGGTCTCTTTGCCAGTTTATTTGTTTGGACAGGTTGGATAGAGTTTTCATTTGTATATATTGCTCAAAGGTTTAAAGTGGATCCGTTAGTAGAAAATGGAGAAATTGTTACAAAACCTGAATATTTAATAATGCCATCATCTATTGGGTTATTAGGTGTTATACTTTTTTATTTTTTATTTAACGATAAAACAAGATGTACTTTTTTCAATTGGTTACAACAAAATTTAGGTTTAAGTCCATATTTACCGAAAAAAGCTAATAATAGCAAACCTTATGCTATGATTACTTTTATTGAGTTAATAATGATCGTTTGGGTATTTTATATTTTGTTATTACTGGTATATGATGATCAAATATTTGGAGATAGACATCCCGTAGCTTATATCACAGCCTTTGGGTCTCTATTTTGGTCCCTTTATTTAATGGTCAAATTAGTAAAAATCAAAAAATTTGGTTATGCTATTCGATATGCGATTCCAACCGTAGTTATATTTTGGAATTTTGTTGAAATTGTTGGTCGTTGGAACTTTTTTAAAGAGTTTTGGATACACCCTTTAGAATACAAATTTGAATTACTTTTAATACTCTTTATATTAATTGGTTTAACAATAGTTTTTTATTTTGAAAATAAGAAAGCTCATTTAAAACAAAAATTTTAAATTTGCAGTTCATAATTTTCCTTTCAATAGTACGAAAGGATTTTTTGTTATATGAGATGTATAAAAATTTTCTTTTATTAATACTGATTTCTTTTTTCATTCCTAACCTATTTTCTCAGGTTAAGGTTAGTGGATATATTGTAGACGAGCAAAATGATCCTGTTCCATTTTCTAATGTTATTTTCAAGGGATCAACAGAAGGGACAATATCAGATGAGTATGGTAAGTTTTATCTACAATCTGACACATATTATGAAGAACTTGAAGTCTCTTTTATTGGTTTTGAAACCAAAATAATTCCTTTAAAAAGTCAAAACTTTGACTTGAAAATCACACTTTTAGAATCAAGAGATGAATTAAAAGAAGTAACTCTTTATTCAGGTAAAATAAAGAAAAAGGGTAACCCAGCCATAGCAATTCTCAAGAAAATTTGGAGTAAAAAACGTTTAAATGGAGTTTATTTGTATGATAAATACGAATACGATAAGTATGAGAAGATAGAGTTTGACTTAAATAATGTTGATGAAAAATTAAAAAGCAATAAGATTTTTAATGGTATGGAGTTGGTCTTTGATCATGTAGACACATCAGCAATTACAGGAAAAGCTTATTTACCAATTTTTATCAATGAGTCTGTTTATAAAATTTACGGAAAAAATATTGTCCCCAAAAAGAAAAACGAACAAATAGTTGCGAATAAAAATTCTGGATTTTCAGAAAATCAAGGGTTAATAGCATTTATAAAGCAGTTATATGTTGACTATGATGTTTACGATAATTATTTAAAATTTTTTGATAAAAGTTTTGCTAGTCCACTTTCTAAATTAGGACCAGAGATATATAATTATGTATTGACAGATAGTAGTTATATTGATAATAAATGGTGCTATAATATATTGTTTTACCCTAGACGGAAAAACGAATTGACTTTTAAAGGAGATTTTTGGGTTAACGATACAACATTTGCAATCAAGGAAATTCAAATGCACGCAACAAAAAGTGCAAATATAAACTGGGTGAAAGAGATTTATATTGAGCAGGAATTTAAGGTTTTAAATGATTCGGTATTCTTGTTAAAGCGTGATTATTTTATGAGTGATTTCTCTCATAACAGAAAAGATAAGTCTAAAGGTGTTTATGGTAAGCGAACCTCACTTTATGACAATCATGTATTTAATGTAGATAGACCAGACGATTTTTATAAAGAACGGGTTTCAGAAGATGAAGAGATTTACAATAAAACTAATGATTTTTGGTCTGAGAATAGACAAGAAAAACTGAGTAAAGATGAAGTTGGAATATATAAGATGTTAGATACTTTACAAACCGTGAAACGATTCAAAGAATTCACAGATATTGCTGATATTTTAACTACTGGATATTGGAATATTGCAAATGGTTTTGATTTCGGACCTATATATTCAACTATTGGTTATAATGATTTAGAAGGATTTAGATTGAGATTAGGAGGTAGAACTTATTTTTCAAAATCAGATAAATGGCGTTTAAAAGGGTTTTTAGCTTATGGATTTGAAGATAGAAAGTTTAAATATGGCATTGAAGGTAAGTGGATGATTGAACCAAATAAGAGGTTAATTTTATCGGTTGGTAATCGAAGGGATATTGAGCAATTAGGAGTGAGTCTAACAACAGCAAATGATGTTTTAGATAGAAGTTTTGCTACAACTTCTATTTTTACTAGAGGAGATAATACAAAACTCTCAAACTTAAATTTGACTAATGTTAAAGCTACTATCGAGCCTGTTAAAAATTTAAATTTTAGACTTAGTTCTACTTATAAAACAATAAAATCAGCTTCACCAGAACTTTTTAATATAGATTATCTTGATAAAGATGGTAATGTTCAATCAAATATAAATCAAGTAGATGTAAATTTTGCGGTTCAATTTACGCCAAAAAGAAAACCATGGGGATTTGGAGTAGATAGGGGAGTTAGTAATAATGGCAGATTTCCAACCTTCTTTTTTAGTTATACCAAAGGGATAAAAGGATTTATTAATAGTGATTTTGACTATCATAAGTTACAGTTCTTTTATCAGCAACCACTTCAAATTGGTATTTTTGGAAGGTTAACATCAACTTTTGAAATTGGTAAAACTTTTAATCCAGTTCCTTTGTCCTTACTAAATGTTGTTCCTGGAAATCAAACTTATTTTACTTCGAGAAAGATATTCGACTTACTAGATTATTATGAGTTTGTTACTGATGAATACGCATCTTTACATTTAGAACATAATTTTAATGGAAGATTGTTTTCTAAAATTCCTTTTATGAGGAAATTACATTGGAGAGAAATTGTTGGAATTAGAGGTGTAGTTGGTGGTATTTCCCAAGAAAATCAAGATTTAATAGCGCCAGGTGCTACAATTCAAGAATATATTGCTCCAGAAAAATTGTATTGGGAATACCATTTTGGAATTGGAAACATTTTCAAACTGTTTAGAATTGATTTTGAATATAGAGGCAGTTATAGAGATGTTCCAAATGCAACTAATTTTGCCATTAAAGGCGGTCTAGGGTTTTATTTCTAGAATATTTTATTCACTTAGGGAAAACCAATTTTTAAAAATCAAAGTACCAATTAAATAAGCTAGATCTTACGCCAAAGGTAAACCAGGTTGTGTTATCTTCTGTAGCCACCGTTCCGCTTTGATTTGGAGTAAAACTACGATATGTAAACCCACCAAAAATTTGAAGATTCGTAGACGGGTTCAATATATAACCAGCTTGTAAGTCTCCAATAAATATATTTGTTGTGTTACCTTGACCTACCTCATTTCCCGTATCAGATAAACGATCATCGTAGGACACATAAATATCACCACCATAACTTACATTAGATCTATCAAAATCAAATCCTTTTTCACCAAAAATAACTTTTGCATTACCAAACCATCTATTTTTTGAATATCGTGCTAAAGCAATGGCCTCCCAAAAATTGCCACCCCATAAATGTGAGATAGGTTGGTTATAGTGACCTGAATTTAATTCAACGGTACCGTGTGAAAACGTATACGGTCTAGCCCAGTTGAACTCACCTTGTAACATTAAATTATCCACCTTAAAGGCATTAAAGTATTTAGCTCCTACTTGAATTGCAAACTTGTTTCCCCAATATCCATCACCACCAAAAACCTCATCAACCGTCATTTCATCAATTAAAAATTGGTTGTAAAATGAAATATTATCGTTTAATCTATATTTAGTATTTAAACCTATTTGTACATTTCCGCTATGATCTCCACCATTTGAAAATTCAACTGCCCTGTAAAAAATTATTGGATTAAAAAAAGAAACATCAAATCCATTATAGCTGTTTTCGTTAGTAATCACAGCTTCAAAGAACCCAACATTAAATTTTTTGGTAACATTCCAACTTAAATGATGCATTGCAACATATTTTCTAAGATTAGTCCCATCATCAGAAGAAACAACTCTTATGTCATCCATCCACATCCATAAATTGGTATATTTAATTTTCCAGAACTCTGTGCTTATTTTTAAAAAAGGATAAGGTGAAGCAACATCAGTTAAGAAAAAAGAACGATAACCATCACCTATAAAATTTTTACCATTACCAAATTGTATATTAAAAAATTCATTTGGCGTGTAACTAAAATAAGCCTCTGCAACTGGGTAATCAAAACCACCTTCTTTAAAACCTTTTGCTTTTCCTCTACCTTGAACTATAGAGCCTGCTCCAATTATTGGTCTTAATCTTATATTTTCTTTATTAAAATATTTAGCAAACCTTCCTTGACTTTCATAAAAAGAAGTTGAAAAACTAAATTTTTTACCCAGAGCCCCTCTAATTTGAACCCCTCTACCATTATTATATGTGTAATCAATATCTGAGTTGTCTTTTCCTATTTGAAGGTCCCAAACAAGGTTTGCTGTGAACCAGTAGTTTTTTCCTTTGACTAAAAATAAATGTTCATTAAACAGCTTTCTTCCCGCCCATGTGTTTTTATCTTTGAGAATGAAGCTTCTCTTTTCTTCAAGATTGATATAAGGCTTTACTTCATTGTA
>Ga0209633_10003687_pt1 | contig 14079 bp, 14 predicted proteins | sample Cruoilmetagenom1_FD_187290 | JGI IMG/M metagenome (GOLD analysis project Ga0209633, IMG submission 187290) | Oil polluted marine microbial communities from Coal Oil Point, Santa Barbara, California, USA - Sample 1 (SPAdes) (version 2) | ecosystem: Environmental > Aquatic > Marine > Oil seeps ... | reverse complement strand
AACATTGTAATGTAAAAAATGGGGTATGTGTGAAAACATGACATATTGTCATGTTTTGGGTTGTAGCTACTACTTAACCTATCAGATCTAGGCTAGATTCACTTAAGGTAGGATGGGCAAAAATCATTTTTTCTAAGTCATTGAGCCCAAGGTTTGCATTGATGGCTATGAGAAACTGGTGTATGAGTTCTGTGGCTTCGTTTCCGATGATGCTGGCTCCTAGTATGAGAGAAGTTTCTTCATCATATAAGACTTTTATAAAGCCACTGTCATCCCCTTTTATTTTCGCTTTTGCATTGGACTTAAAAAACAGTTTTTTGTTTTTAAACGCTATACCCTTCTCTTTCAATGTGCGCTCACTTTGACCTATGCTTGCTATCTGTGGTGTACAAAATGTCACAGAAGGGAAGATGTATTCTTCAGGCATAGCTTCCTTATCTAGTATCTGCTGTGCCACTCTTTTGGCTTCATAATAGGCAACATGCGCTAAAGCTGGGCTTTTTAGTACATCTCCAATGGCATAGATATTGTCATGATTTAATGTTTGTAGATTTGCATTGACTTCTACAAAGCCTCTATCACTTTCTATCTGTGCATTTTCTAGTGCTAACCCAGAGGTATTGGCTATTCTTCCTATGGAGATGAGTACTTTATCGTATGTTTTTTCTTCACTCTTTTTTGCTAAGTCAATGGTGACATTTACACCATTTTCATCTACAGAGTACTCGCTCACGTTGGCACTTAGATATATTTTTATACCTTTTTTCTCAAACTCTCTTTTTAAAGTTTTAGATACATCATCATCTTCCATGGAGACAAGTTTAGGTGCAAATTCTGCTATCTCTACCTCACATCCTAGGGCATTGTAAAAAGATGCAAACTCACAACCGATGGCTCCTCCACCTATGATGAGCAGTGATTTTGGAATGTCTTTTATAGTAAATACTTCTCTACTTGAGATGATCTTATCGCTATGGAGTTTAAGTAACGGATGGTCTCTATATGAAGAGCCTGAAGCGATGACTACGTCTTTTGCAGTGACTGTTTCTTTTTCTTCATTGTCCAACTGTAACGTGTGTGCATCTATAAAAGATGCTGTGGCATATTTGGTTTGGACTTTTGTTTTTTTTAGTTTATTGACTATGCCTACCTTCAAATCACAGATTAAATGATTGGTAGCAGCTTGTAGTCCACTGATGTCAAAGGAGCTATCTTTAGTCTGTACGCCACATGACTCAAAATACTTGGCTTTGTAGATGTATGATGCTGTTTCTAAAAAGTTTTTAGCAGGGACACAGCCTTCATTAAGACAAGTACCCCCGATGGTATCTGGACTTTTTTCAATCATACAAACACTTTTGCCACCTTCACCTAAAAGTGAAGCCACTTCATAGCCTGCCGGTCCTGCACCTATCACTACTACATCAAAATCATACATATTTATCCTTTTTCAACATACTCATGTGCCATATATGAGCTTCGTGCATAGGGTGAAGCGTGCACATACTCAAACCCCATATCTAGTGCAATTTGCTTGTACTTTGCAAATTGTTCTGGTGTGACATACTCTATGACTTTTTCATATTCATTGGATGGTGCTAGGTATTGACCGACACTTAAAAGTTTACAACCCACATCAAGCAAGTCTTTAAATACCGCTACAACTTCATCTTCAGTCTCACCTAGTCCCACCATGATGGCACTTTTTGTTTTTACATTATCTGGTGAGTATTTCTTTATCTCTTCTAGTACATCTAGTGATCTTTGATACACGGATGCTTTTCTAATGTTATAAAGTCTTGGTACTGTCTCAATGTTATGACCCACGATGATAGCACCAGAATTTGCCACTTTTTTTATGGAGTCTAAGTTGGCTTTAAAGTCTGGTACTAAAAGTTCAACTTGCGTATTTGGTACTTCATTTAAAACATTTTGAGTCACTTCTAAAAACTGCTGAGCACCACCATCCTTGAGGTCATCTCTTGCAGGACTTGTAATCACTACAAATTTAAGACCTAAGGCTTTCACAGCATCTGTGACTTGGTTTATCTCTTCTTTGTTTACAACAAGGGGTTCACCTGTAGTAACATTACAGTAAGTACATCTTCTTGTACAGATACCTCCAAGTATAAGGAAAGTTGCCGTTTTAGCAGCAAAACACTCACTCATATTTGGACATTTTGCCTCTTGGCATATCGTATGGATACCATTTTCTTTTAAAAGCTGATCCATCTCTTTTTGGGCAGAGAAAGATATCTTCTTTCTTAGCCATTCTGGTTTTCGTTGTCTTTTTTCTTGATCAAGAAGCATGTAATATACCCTCACCTTTTTCTTCGAAGTCAACATTAAAAGTATCTGTAAATGCCTTTACAAGTAACTTTTTTGCTTCTTCAAAATGTATTTTTATACCTAAATCTTCAAGGGAATGTCCCATACTATAAGCAGAGTTATCAATGCTAATAGACCCATGTTGAAAAATGGCATTTTTAGATCTTCTTTGAGCGTTGCCACCCACTTTTTTACCCTCTACTAAAATATCATAAGGCTCATAACCCTCTTGACAATAGTCACTTTTTAACAAGTCAATATCTTGTACGTCTTTTGCATAGACTGGATTTAATCCAAGTGATCTATAAAACGAAATCAAGAAACCACAGATCAACTCATAACTTTCTTTTACACTGAGGTTTTTCACATATGATGTGGGTAGGACGAGTGAGTAGGAGATATCATTTCCATGAAACAGTATGCCACCACCAGTCATTCTTTGTGCATGGTTTTGTTTATATGGTTTGAGATGTTCGAGGTTTTTAATGGTGTCTATATGTTGAGAGACCCCATACGTAAATGACTCTTCCCACGCGTACACTCTAAAAATGGGTAGATCTGATGGGGTAAAGCCATCAAATAACCCTTTATCTATGCGCATGTTTTCTACTGCACTCAATCTCTCGGAAGTAAAAAATGCAAAAGATTTGTTAGTGGTTGAATTTAACATCTAGCTCTTTAATAGCTCTTGTATCATCAGGTCTACAAACCCCAAGTGTTTTTGGATACTCATGAAATGCATCAGGGTTTTCATCAGCTAACTTCACGGCATTTATCATAGTGTCACAGAAGTAGTCGATCGTCTCTTTGTTTTCTGTCTCCGTTGGCTCGATCATAATGGCCTCTTTAACGATAAGAGGGAAATACACAGTAGGAGAATGCAGTCCAAAATCAAGTAAGTATTTGGCTATGTCCATCGCACTGACACCTTTTTTTGCTAAGGTTTTTGCACTTAGTACACACTCATGCATACACATACCAGCAAATGGCACATCAAAATGATCTTTAAGTCTTACACGTAAGTAGTTGGCATTGAGTACCGCTTTAGAACTTGCATCTTTCATCCCATTTGAACCAAGTACAGTCATGTAGGTAATGGCTCTGAGTGAGATACCGTAGTTTCCAAAGAATGGAGATATCTTACCTATAGAGTTCTCACCACCTGTGGTAAACGCATACATGTCATTCTCTTTTTTGATACCTAGGTCTGGTAAAAATGGTTTGAGCTTCTCGTTCACACCTACTGGACCAGAACCAGGCCCACCACCACCATGAGGCGTTGCAAAGGTTTTATGTACGTTAATGTGGATCACATCAAACCCAATGTCTCCTGGACGTACCACACCCATAATAGCATTCATGTTTGCCCCATCATAGTACATGAGTGCATCATGTGCATGTGCTACTTCACAAAGCTCTTTAATACGTTTGTTGTACATACCTAGTGTATTTGGTACTGTTAACATCACTGCAGCTACATCTCTGCTCATTTTCTCTTTAAATGTTTCAAAATCTATAGCACCATTTTCATCAGACTTAATGGTGATGACTTCATACCCAACCATAGCAGCAGTTGCTGGGTTGGTTCCATGTGAAGAATCTGGAACGATGATATATTTTCTTTTTTCACCTTTACTTTTATGATACTTGTCTATCATCATGATCCCAAGCATCTCACCATGAGCACCTGCTTGTGGTGTGGTTGTAAAGGCACTCATACCTGTTACTTCACACAAACCCTTCTCTAAACTATCTATGGTTTCAAGTGATCCTTGCACATCTTCATTAAAGTTATTGGTAACCACATGAGGGTGTAGATTCAAAAAACCATCTTGATTGGCTATACGTTCTACGATCTTTGGATTGTACTTCATCGTACAAGAACCAAGAGGATAAAAGTTTTTATCTATTGACATATTCTTGTTTGAGAGGTTGGTAAAGTGTCTGATGACATCAAACTCACTCACCTGTGGAAGTCTGGCTTTTTGTGTACGTAAGAGTGTGCTATCTATGTTAGCATCAACTTCTACATCTAAAGGGGGAAGTGCGATGCCTGCTCTTCCATTTTGGGATTTATCAAAAATCGTTTGTATCGTAGCACTCATACTAACTCTCCTATCGCAACTACAAGAGCATCCATCTGCTCTTTTGTTCTTTTTTCAGTGACACTCACTAACACTTTATTTGTAAGGTTCTTATCTATGTTTTCTAAGTTGATACCTGCGTAAAAACCTTTGTCGCGTAACTTGTCTAAAAGCACATCTGCACTTAAAGCAGATGAGAGTACAAACTCATTAAAACTCTCATCTTTATTTAAAATTTCTACACCGTCCAGTGCAGCTAATTTCTCTTTCAAGTAACTCGCTTTAGAAAAACATAAATTAGCCATATTGACTAGACCCTCTTGACCTAAAAGAGACATAAAGATAGTAGATCTTATGGCTACAAGGTTTTGGTTAGAACAGATGTTAGAAGTCGCTCTTTGGCGTCTTATATGTTGTTCTCTGGCTTGCATGGTCAGAACAAAGATCTCATTATCATTTTGATCAAGTGTTCTACCGATGATTCTTCCTGGTAGGTTTCGAATGTACTGTTCTTTGGTTGCTATCATTCCAAATGATGGTCCACCAAAGTTCATGTAGTTACCTAAACACTGTCCATCTGCACAAAAGATGTCTGCGCCCATACTACCTGGGTCTTTTAACATCCCCAATGATATTGGGTATGCTGATATGACTGCTAAAGCTTTATGCTCATGAAGTTTTTCAATGATGGCTGTAAAGTCACCCATGGTTCCAAAGAAGTTTGGATTTTGAAAAAGGTAGCCTGCTACAGAGTCATCTATCTTATCAAGTACCCCTTGCATGTCTGTTTTGAAATTTTCACTGTCTATCACTTCAAACTCAATATCTCTAAAATCCAAATACGTTTGTACCACTTTAATATAGGTCGGGTTTATCCCTCCGTCTATTAAAATTTTATTACGTCTGCTAATTCTTACTGCCATGAGTGCTGATTCGGCTAAGGCACTTGCACCATCATACATAGACGCATTAGATACATCCATACCAGAGATTTCACATATCATACTTTGGTATTCGTACAAGGCTTGGAGTGTACCTTGTGATGCTTCTGCCTGATAAGGGGTATAAGAGGTATAAAACTCTGATCTTCCCGCTAACGCATCCACCGCGCTAGGCACAACATGATCATAATACCCACCACCCATAAAGATAGTTTTATTGGTTACGTTTTTTGATGCAAGGGATTTGAACTTTTCAAAAGTTGTAAACTCATCTAAACCTTCAGGAAGGTCGATCCCAGAGATTTGAAGCTCTTTAGGTACGGATGAAAAAAGATCAGACTCATTTTCAAGTCCGATAACATCAAGCATTTCTTTAACTTGTTCTTGGGTATGTGGTGTATAGGTCATAATGCTCTCTTAAAGTGAAGCTACAAAGTTTTTGTATTCATCTTCGTTCATCAGTGAATCCAACTCATCAGCATTGGTTATTTTTAATTTAAATATAAATGTTCCCATCGCGTCTTCGTTTAGTACTTCTGGTGTATCTAGTAGTGATTCATTGACTTCACATACTTCACCAGATATAGGTGTATAGATGTCTGAAGCAGCTTTTACAGACTCTACAAATGCGGCACTATCACCCATACTTACTTCAGAATCCATCTCAGGAAGCTCTATAAATGTGATGTCACCTAATTGTTCAACAGCATACGTAGATATACCTACTGTTGCAATATCTCCCTCTACTTCTACCCATTCGTGTTCTTCATTGTATTTCTTCATTTTTTCTCCTATTTCGTATTATTTTGTTATAAATGGAAGCGTTGTAATGTTCGCTTCTATGCTTGATCTTTTATCTCTTAGTTCGATACTTTGATTTCCATCAAAACCATCTGTATCTATCATAGCAAGTCCTACGCCGACATTTAAGATGGGTGAAAATGCTCCTGATGTTACAAAACCAACTTTCTTGTCATTTTGGTACACTTCAAAATCTTTTCTTGCACTTCTTCGTGTTGTAGTTTTAAATGGCAATAAAACCCTTGTTAGTCCTGCTTCTTTTTGCTTGACTAAAGCCTCTTTACCTACATACTCTCTTTTAAGATTTACGAACTTAGAAAGGTTCGCTTCTAGTGGCGTGATAGTCTCACTCAGGTCATTTCCATAGAGACTATAACCCATTTCAAGTCTTAAAATGTCTCTCGCACCCAATCCTGCTGGATGCACACCATCTGCTATAAGTGCGTCCCATAACTGTACAGAAGTCTTTGCGTCCACATAAAGCTCATACCCTAACTCACCTGTGTAGCCTGTACGGCTGAGTAAACAGTCACTACCAAACACTTGCGTTTGTACAAATGAGAAAAAACCTAAACCCTCTAAATCACCTCCAAAATACTTTTCTAAAATCTCTTGTGACCTTGGGCCTTGCACATCAAGCTTTGCATACTCAGTTGATCTGTCTTCTAAACTCGCGTTTGTGATACGTTGGTTGAGTACCTTGAAGTCATTTTCACGTGTAGCTGCGTTCACAACTATCATCAGTTCATCATCACTCAACCTGTAGATGATAAGGTCATCAATCACACCACCTTGCTCATTGAGCAAAAAACCATACTTACACTTACCTATGCTAAGTGCTTCTATGTTTACAGATGTTGCTTCATTGATGCCTGAAGTTTTTATATCACCTTTAAAGAAAAACTCTCCCATATGTGACGTGTCAAACAAAGCAACATCATTTCTACAATGGCCATGCTCTGCAATGATCCCATCAAATTGTATGGGCATATCCCAACCACAAAAGCTCACGTTCTTCGTGTTTAACTCTTGTTGTCTAGCATAAAGTGGCGTTTTTAGTAATTCTTCCATGTAAAAGCCTTTTTAAAATTCTATGTGTTACTTACCAATAAAAGTGTAAACAATAAACGTATTTCATAATGAAGTAAACCCCATAGATATATCAGTATTTTGTTGGTACATCAATACTCTATTTAATCATGAAATTATATTTAATCTACAAATAAAGGCACCTTAAATTTTTTGATTTAAGATACACCTCAGCAGAGTCTCTTGATACTATAAAATATTAATACGTTATCTTTTAAATAAAATTTTACGTCTACTAAGAATATATTGCCGTTTAGAAGAGTGGTTTTATCCTATAAACAACATGCAAACCCTCAACTCATCATAACTCACCTCTCCATCCAAAGCCTCATACACAGGCTTTAAACGTAACTTTCCATCTTCTGAAAAGTTCTCTTTTAGGTTTTTAGTTTTGAGCTTCAATACTGCATCATCAACACGCTCAAAGAGCTCGTCATTTGGTTTATATTTATTAATATCTATTTCAGGATTTTCTTCTTTGATGAGGAAAAGATGGTTAACAATGGTACTTTTACCTAACCCTCTGTTGGTCGCTAGTTTTATGAGTGTGTCAGACTTTTCTATGAGCTTTTGGGTCTTCACATGGGTAGGCGTAACATAGGATGAGTGAGAGGGTTTTCCTGCTTTAATGTTTTGTATCTCTTCTTCCACTTCCGTTTTGCTCACTAATCCACCAAGGATTGAAATGTGACGTTCAAATACCTCTTCTAAGCCTTCTTTAGAGTAAGATTCTATGGCATCTACAGATTTTTGTGACGCTTGCTTAATGCGGTCATCTATATGTAAGATGAGAGGGTCAACACGCAGTGCCATAGGGTTTAAACCCATAAGACGTAAACCTTCTATGTTCTTGATACGTGACAGTGCCACATACCCCTGCCCTGTCTCAAACGTTTTACTTAGGTCTATCTCGGCAGCGTCAAGCGTCATACCTTGCGACTTGTGTATGGTAATCGCCCATGCCAAACGTAAGGGGACTTGTGAGACCGTAGCTGTCACCTTACCACTGTCATTTTCCAGTGACCAGTCTTCAGGTTCTAGCTTTATCTTCCGTCCATCAGTGGTTCGTACTATAGGCATGTTATCTATGGGGCTGAAGCTCTCTACTGTACCCGTCGTACCATTCACATACCCCTCTTCAGTGTTGTTTTTGATGAAGATGACCACTGCACCCTTTTTCAAAGCCAACTCTTCTAAAACCAGAGAAGATTTAAATATCTTCTCTATGTTCTTTTCAGTCCCTTTTGTCTCACAAACAAAAAGTTTAGCCTCACCCTCAAGCTTAGCTAACTCATCTAGGTTAATGCGGTCTACATCTATGTTGTGCGTGTAGAGTTTAGTAGGCGTGGCAATGCTAAGTTCTTTTTCATGCCTGCTTGCCAGTAGTTTCTCTGAAGTTTCAGATATCTCTCCTGAACGTATGTCATCCAGCACGCCTATGAGCCTCTCATCCTCTTGTCTAAACTTCTCTTGCAGATAACACGTTTGTAAATCTAACGCTTTCCATGAGGGGGACTGCCATGCAAAACGTTTGTCTTTAGGTACCTTACTCACAGGTGGTAACTGAAAGAAATCTCCAGATATCACTACTTGCACCCCACCAAAAGGCGCATCTGTGCCCTTAAAGCCACGCAGTATGAGATCCATAGAAGAAAATATCTCTGGTGAGATCATAGAGACTTCATCGATGATGAGCAGTTTGAGTTTAGAAAAACGCGTCTTCAAGTACTTTTTGTCTAACAAAAAGTCCACATACCCCTCATCTATTCTGTCACGTATACCCAGCGAAAAAAACGAGTGTATCGTCTGCCCACCCAAGTGTGATGCAGCAATGCCCGTAGGTGCCACGATGGTCGGATACACCCTACGCTCTTTTAAGTACTGTGTGTAGAGGTTCAGAAGATAGGTCTTCCCCGTACCTGCTGAACCTGTTATAAATACATTTTTGCCTGATTTGAGTATGTCTAATGCTGTGTTTTGTTTCATGAAAGTATTGTACCCCATGCATACAAATATATAAGCGTTAATCGTACAATTTTGCTAACATAGATTAAGGAGTATTTAACCTGAAGAGAATTAGAATCATTAATTGAGACCAAAGCAATAAAAAAGGACTATCATGAAAATTTCAAAACTTGTTTTATCATTTATATTAAGTATCACCCTATTTGCTCAGACTTCATGGGCACAGATGGCTTCTACAGAAGCACTTTTTAAACAACCAGCCACAGTATCTGCAAAAGAAAAAGTCATGCAGTTTACCTCACGTGAAGATGTTGTCAAGATTTTAGGACAGATGGATGTTGACCCTAAGATGATTGAATCCAGAGTGGCTTCTATGACGGATGAAGAAGCAGCAAAGATCGCTAGTGAGATAGAAACATTGCCAGTAGGTGCTGATGCACTGGGTTCATTGGTCGGTGCCGCTGTTTTTGTGTTTATAGTCTTACTGATCACTGACATACTCGGATTTACAAAAGTGTTTAGCTTTACGCGTACTCTCCGTTAATGTGGGTATAAACTACTACACCCTCTTACTATGGGCATCTTCTGTTCTCATCATACTGAGCGGTTGTACGCCCAAAAACCCACTGCCTATAGGCAAGTATACTACTTCATCACATGTAAAAGTCCCTTTTATCTCTCCACGCTCTGAGCTGTGTGCTTCAACATCCATTGAGATGCTTTCTTCCTATTGGCAATCAAAAACGTCTTATGTCCCCCGTTTGTCACGACATGAATTGGACGGACGCACATTGATACCTGAAAAAGGCGGTACACTACAAGCCGAACTAGTGGCCACTTCACGGGCAAATGGTCTACTCGTTTACCCTTTGAACCCAACATTTGATGCGCTTTTCTCCGAACTTGAAAAACAACATCCCATCGTTGTGCTTGTCAACCGTAGCTACTCCTGGTACCCTCTCTGGCACTACGCACCTGTCATAGGGTATGATGCGAAAAAGCAAACCATTAGGATGCACTTTGCTGATGAGCCAGATGAAGCACTGTCAGTTGAAACATTTGCAGCACTGTGGGAACGAAGCGGTTATTGGGGTGTTGTACTTTTGCCACCAGCACGTCTACCCGCATCAGCTTCATCAAAAACTTTTCTACGTTCTGCTTACGCGCTTGAAAAAACAGGGAAAAGAGAGGACGCCATCATCGCTTATCAGACTGCTCTGAAGCGTTGGACAAAAGATACCGATATCCGATTTGCATTGGCAAATGCCTATTATGCCTCTCGTCAACTCAAAAAGGCAGAAAAGAGCTATCGTAAGCTTTTATCCCTTGAGCCAAGACACTCCCTAGCACTGAACAATCTTTCTGATCTCCTATGCCGTACAGGTAGATCAACTGAAGCATTGAGATGGATTAAAAAGGCAGTGACAGATGACATAGAGATACAATCAATTATAAAAGCCACAAGAAAAGAGATAATAAGCGGATGTACACCTCACTCTAAAAGGTCGTAGCATCATGTATATTTATAGATATTTGAGAAGATAGATAGAAGAAAGCAACTCAAAGGAGAGTTGCTTTGGGAGAGACTAGAGCTCGTTTGAGATAGTCTTTGTAGAATCATTTACGTTATCTGAAACACTTTTTACAGAATCTGCAGAATCTGTTGAAACTGATTTAACAGATGAAGCTGTGTCATCTGACACTGTTTTAACAGATGCAGTTGCATCGTTAGAGATAGTACTTGCTGTTGCATTCATATCAGTAGAAACTGTTTTAACTGATGAAGCTGTGTCAGCAGAAACTGTTTTAACTGATGAGCCTGCATCATTAGAAACAGCTACTGTTGCATCTTTCATATCGCTTGATGCAGCAGTTGTAGCATCTTTAAGATCTTTAGTTGTGTTAGTCACAGAATTTTTAGAATCTGAAGAAACAGAAACCACAGTATCTCTACTGTCTTTCACTGTAGAAGTTTCTACCGTTTTAAGATCGTCTGAAACTTTTACAGTTGAATCTTTAGTATCTTTACTTACGTTTGTTACTGTTCTTTCAGCACTTTTAGTCGTTTCTACTGCACCATCTTTTAGTGAAGAGAAAGTATCTTTAGCATCTTTACTCATGCTGATCATTGCTTCTTTGATATCTTTCATGACAGAGTTCATATCAAAATCATCAGATGATCCCTTCACTGCTGCAGCTGGAGCAGGAGTAGTAACTTGTGGAGTTATCTCAGCTGGTACATTAGCATTTACTTGTGGAGCTGTTTCAGCGTTTACGCTTGTCAATAATGCAGCAACGGCTACAGAAGTAGTGATTAATTTTTTCATATTGATATCCCTTTATTAGTTTAGATACGGCATTATAGTCTTACTTATATTAATAATAACTTAAAATTATTAATTATGATACTTATTCTTAACTTTTATTAATAAATATCATCTCTCTATGCAACTAATGGATGACTCTAACGCGAATAGTGCTATCATGAGTCCATGACAAAAAACAACACAAAAAACATCCAAATATCACTCCTTCTAGTTGCTACACTTGGGGTGATGTCTGGTATCACGGTGGTCTCTTCCCTACCACTCATAAGTCAAACCTTCTCAAGTATACCAAACATCGAGTTTCTTTCTAAGCTCATGCTTACCATTCCTTCCATGGTCATCGCATTGTTTGCACCCTTTGCTGGGCACATCGTAGACAAATGGGGACGGCTTAAACCTTTGTATGTGGGCATACTGCTTTTTGTACTGGGTGGGAGTTCTGGGTTTTACCTACATGACTTTTATGCCATTTTAGTGGGTCGCGCGGTGTTGGGGTTTGCGGTGGCTCTCATCATGACCTCTGCAACTACACTCATCGGGGATTACTTTGATGAAGAGGCTCGTCACAAGTTTATGTCTAAACAAGGGATGGTGGTAGGTTTGGGAGGCATACTTTTCATCACATCAGGTGGACTGTTGGCACAGATACACTGGTCTTACCCTTTTGCCATCTACTTCATACCATTGCTGTTTCTGCCATTTTTACTAAGCACACTCTATGAGCCCAAAAAGCATACACATAGTGAAGATGTAGAACTCGAAACCAAGCTTTTACCTGTGTATATCACAGCCTTTTTTGTGATGGTACTGTTCTACATGCTACCCACACAGTTCCCTTACCTCATCGTCAACACACTAGGTGGTCAACCTCAAAGCATAGGCTTCGTCATCGCCACCGCTATGACTTTTAACGCTCTCACCTCTATGCAATACGCGAAGATCAAGGCAAGGCTAAGTTACCTACAAATTTACGCTGCGACTTTCATACTTTTTGCTTTAGGACTCTTCATCATCTCCCAAGCCTCTAGCATAGCTGACCTCTATTTTGCCACTATGCCTTTGGGTATGGCATTTGGACTTTTGCTGGTCAACACCAACGCATGGTTCCTCTCTAAAGTACCAGCAAGTAAAAGAGGAAAAGCCTCAGGCATTCTCACCTCCAGTTTCTTCTTAGGACAGTTCTCATCTCCCCTACTTTTTGAACCCATAGTTGTTATGTATGGTATACAAGGGTTATTTTTGTTGATGTCTGGGGTTTCTATCGTGATTGCATTGGTACTTTTTGTGAAGAGTAGAAGCACTTCTCTTCACATGTAAAATATCTACAAATATGCCTCATGAGACTTGATCTGCTCTTTTAACTCTTCCACTCTTTTACGTGTGAGTGTTGCTTTCTCACTGTTGTAAAGTAAGGGGTACATACTTCCCCAACAAATACGTTTATTTTCATCCTCACAAGAATATATCGTTTCAAGTTCAGCATCACGAAACTTGATCCATAACCTTTGTGATTTTTTCAGATTTGAGACATACACTTTATTGTCTTTTTTCTTTTTCACTAATGCCTTATAAACTTTATTGAGCTCTTTATCTGCTTTTTCAAACGATTCATAAGCACAACGGTTCATTTGCATTTGATTACCATCTTCTTTACATTCTATAGCAAATACCGGTATGCTAACTAACAACAACCCCAAACTAACTATCATTTTTTTCATACACTATTCCTTTTTATTACTATCTCTGGTTCAAAAGTAATGAACCCCTATATATATCTCCGCTTCATCAGCACTCTTATACAGTTCAAAGTCAGTCTCATAAGCTCTTCGCTCATCGATGCTAGGGTCTTCAAAGTATGCCCATACCTTACCCCATGCATCTATGATGGCCTGAGGCATCTCACCTTTTACAGGAAACATCAAGTATTTGCCTTCCTCAAGAGTAACAGACTCTAAACCTTCACCCTCCTCTTCGCTCCCTGCCAATACATCAAACGCACCCGTAGCGTCTGACTCATAGTTATGGTAAACACCATAGAGGGCTGTTCCTTCCTTGAGACTTGGCATGATATCAGCATAAAACTTTTCCCATAATGGTGCTATTTTCTGTGTCTCTTCCTTCATCTCATCTGCATTTTTAGTACGTATTTGCAGTCCAACTATGGTTTTACTTTCTAGTTCAACTTTTTTTATGTTTGGCATTTTTTTCCTTTATCCTGTTATTTATAATGTCCTATAAACCCATCAATCACCTTAGCCGTTTTTTCAGGGTCTTCCAGTATAGGGACATGCCCTAGTTCTTTAAAGATACGCAGTTGACTATTTTTGATGGCATCATGAAAAAGTTTTGCATTGTCTACATCTATGATCCCGTCTTTTTCTCCCCATAGTATGAGTGTTGGTACTGTGATGCTTTTTGCTAGTGCATCCAACTTCACATCTGTAAACATATCTGCATACATTTCCCTCTCCAAGGCTTTTTTTTCACACTTCTGGGCTAACATCACATCTTTAAATATCTCTGGGATATACGGCATCTTGTACA
>Ga0209633_10003686_pt1 | contig 14079 bp, 13 predicted proteins | sample Cruoilmetagenom1_FD_187290 | JGI IMG/M metagenome (GOLD analysis project Ga0209633, IMG submission 187290) | Oil polluted marine microbial communities from Coal Oil Point, Santa Barbara, California, USA - Sample 1 (SPAdes) (version 2) | ecosystem: Environmental > Aquatic > Marine > Oil seeps ... | reverse complement strand
AATCAGCGGCGCCCCCTTGCCAGCCGCCTCGCGGGCAGGACCGTGATTGTACAAACTGCGGCCCTTATCAAACAGTTCTGTCTCGGGCGAGTTCAGATATTTGGCCCGCGCATTGGGGTCCATCGCACGGCCCCCCAACGCAATCGGGCGTCCGCGGGCATCCCGAATGGGAAAAATGATCCGGCCCCTGAACCTGTCATAAGGTTCGCGCCCATCATCAGGGCGCGCCGCCAATCCGGCATCAATCACCAGACCTGCATCCACCCCCTTGCCCGTCAAATGCGCAAACACACCTTGTCGACCATCCGGCGCAAAGCCGATTTCCCAACGATCCTGCGCGGCGTCGCTTAATCCGCGCCCCGCCAAATACTCTCGCGCCGCAGCCGCATTCGCAGTTTTCAGTTGCAAACGAAAATACTGCACCGCCTGTTCCATCACTTCGGCCAGCTGGGTGCGCCGGTCCGATTTGGCTTGGGCGGCCGGATCACGTTTGGGCACCGGCATGCCTGCTTCGCGGGCAATAATCTCAACCGCTTCCATGAACCCGACATTTTCAGTCTCGCGCACAAATGAAATCGCGTCGCCCTTGGCATGACAGCCAAAACAGTAATAAAATCCTTTGCGATCATCGACATGAAAGCTGGCAGTCTTTTCCTGATGGAACGGGCAAGGCGCCCACATATCGCCCTTGGCCTGATTGGACTTGCGCGTGTCCCACATCACTTTGCGCCCGACAACATCAGTCAAACTGATGCGGGTGCGCAATTCATCTAGGAAACCGGGTGGCAGACTCATAGGTGCATATATCCGAAACCACAGCGCCAGAGTCTAGCGCCTGTTTCTTTTTTGCCCAAATATCCGCGCCGCAGGCATAGAATCTTTACTGCAGCACCACCGACGCGACCGACTCCATCGCGCCTTGCAAATCATGCACCAATGTCTCCGCCATCGAGCGAAATGCCATTATTTCAAACGCATCAACGCCGGTGCGGGTGATCGAGACCATCATATGGCGCAACTCAGTGCGCGCTGTGTGGCCGCGCTTAAACACCGTGTCGCGCAAATCAATCGAAGTCAGCCGCGCCAAAACATCCGCAGCCCCCACCCCCTGCAAGCGCACAATGGCCCAGCTGTCAGACTGCTCCACAATCGCGGCGAATTTGGCGAGCGATTTATCCGGCGCAGGCCCAACCAACAGGACTTGATCCTGCCCGAACCAAACGCATTTTGCGCCCGCTTTGCCAGTGCTACGATTTGGCGCCGCCAACCGCATACCATGCGCCGTTAACAGCCCCTCACTCAGTTGTTTATCCATGCCTTTATAGGGGGATAACAGGGTCATGTTATCGGGCAGAACTTCGCTTAACTTGCAGTCTCCGACCGTAATCGGTAGCCGCCCCGCGCAGGGGTTTATAGCCTGTAATTCAACCACGAACACGCCCTCCTTCTGGATCAACAAACACCGGATCACAAACCTCGCAATAGGTCTCGAACCCGCGCAAATGGTCCACCATGCGGACCACTTCGCCCTGCCGTGCCCGCCCGTTTCGTAACAACGCCAGCGCCAAAGGCAGCCCCAACGTCGGCGAGAAGGCAACGCTGGTCACCCCGCCCTGATCATTTTCAGAAATCGCCTCGGCATCGCGTTCAAACAAATGCGCCCCCGCCGTCAGCATTTTGCCAGCCCCCACCGGTTTTAGCCCGACCAACTGTTCGCGCGCCGGCCCGTTCAGCCCCGCCCGCGTTGACGCCGCTTTGCCGATGCAGTCCTTTTTGGCCGACACCATCCGGCCCATGCCAATATCAAACGCCGTCACCCGCCCGTGAATTTCCGCATGCGTGATGAACCCTTTTTCAATCCGCAACACATTCAGCGCTTCCATGCCGTAAGCGCCGCCGCCCATGTCCTCGGCCAGCTCCAACAGCGCGTCAAACAAGGCGGCCCCAAACCGCGCGGGCACCGCGATCTCATAGGCATGTTCCCCCGAGAACGATATTCGGAACAGCCGCGCTGCAACCGCGCCAATTTCCACAGGCCCGCAGCCCATAAACGGGAAATTCTCGTTATCAATCGGGGTCTTAACAACCTGATTGATCAATTCGCGCGCCTTTGGCCCCGCCACGGCAAACTGCGCCCATTGTTCCGTGACCGAACCAATCCGCACATCCCATTCAGGGTGCAGCGCTTGCAGCACAAATTCCATATGCCGCATCACTTGCCCCGCCGCCGCCGTGGTGGTCGTCATCACATACTGCGTCGGCCCCAACCGTGCGCAGGTGCCGTCATCCATCACAAAACCGTCTTCGCGCAGCATCAACCCATAGCGCACCCGCCCGACCTGCAGCGTCGACATCATATTGCTATAGATGAAATCCAGAAAAGCGGCCGCATCCGGCCCCTGCACATCAATTTTACCAAGGGTCGAAACATCACAAACCCCGACCGCTGCGCGCACCATATTGACCTCGCGATCACAGGATTGCCGCCATGTTTTTTCACCGGTCCGTGGGAAAAACGAGGGCCGATACCACAGGCCTGCCTCGATCATTGGCGCATTGCGAGCCACGGTGGCCGCATGTGAGGTGGTCAGGCGTTCAGGCAAAAACCCTTTGCCCGCCCCTGCCGACCCCATCGCCGCAATCGACACCGGCGCATAGGGCGGGCGAAACGTCGTGGTGCCGGTTTCGGCAATGCCGCGCCCGGTTGCATCGGCCAGCGCCACCAGCGCGCCGATGTTGGAGTTTTTGCCCTGATCCGGCGCCATGCCTTGGGTGGTGTAGCGTTTCATATGTTCGACCGAGGCCATGTTTTCACGCGCCGCCAGTTCCACGTCTTTGACGGTGACGTCATTGGCAAAATCGATCCACGCACGGGCACCATTGCCGTTGATGGCCCAAAGCGGCGACAGGGCATAGGCATCTTCTTTGGCCATGGGCAGCGTCATGGAGGGCGCTTTTAGGCCCAGCGCCTTCAATGCATCTTTGGCGCGAAACACACCAGATTTCAGAGCACCTTTGGTGCTGAACACCCCCGCCGCCGCCCCCGCCACATGTAGGCCCGCGCAATGGGCAGGGTCCGGCACAAAGGCATGGATTTTATCATTCCAGATTGGTCGCCCGCCCAAATGACAGCTCAGATGCAGCGTCGGGTTCCAACCGCCGGACATCGCCAGACAATCCGCCTCGATTTTCTCGATCCCGCTGCTGGTTTGCAGATGGATTTCACCCAGAGATTTGCGCCCCTTGGTGTCGATCACCTGCGCGCCCGTGTAGATTGGGAAATCGCCTGTGATCTGCGCATCCGAGCGACTGTCGATCAGTGCCACCACCTCGACACCGGTCGCCGCCAGATCATGCGCGGTGCGGTGGGCATCGTCATTATTGCCAAACACCGCCACCTTTTGGCCCGCCGCCACGCCCCAGCGGTTTAGATAGGCCCGCACCCCGCTGGCCATCATCACGCCGGGTCGATCATTCATCGGAAAGGCCACGGGCCGTTCAATCGCCCCCGCCGCCAACACGCATTGTTTGGCGGCGATCTGCCAGAATGTTTCCAGCGGTGCCCCCGTTTGCGGGCTGGCCAAATGGCCCGAGACCCGTTCAAGCGCGCCATATGTGCCGGTGTCATAAACCCCCGTTACCGTGGTGCGGTGCATCAAGCGCACGTTGTCCATCGCGGCCAGTTCTGCCACCATGCGGTCCACCCAGAGATGGGCGGGTTCACCGTCCAATGGCTCGGTCTCGGCCAGCAATCGGCCGCCCATCCGCGCGTCTTCATTGGCCAGTATCACGTCCGCACCCGCCCGCGCTGCGGTGAGCGCCGCGATCAAGCCCGCAGGCCCAGCCCCGATCACCAGCAGATCGCAATGTGCCGTCGCTTGGTCATATTTCGCCGTGTCCGGCAGGCCAGACAGCGCCCCCAAACCGGCAGAGCGACGGATGATCGGCTCATACACTCGCTCCCAAAAGGATTTCGGCCACATGAAGGTTTTGTAGTAAAACCCGGCCGACAAGAACCGCGAGAAGACGTCATTGACCGCCATCAGATCCAGTTCAAGCGAGGGCCAACGGTTCTGACTGATGGCCTCAAGCCCCGTGAAAATCTCTTGGGTTGTTGCGCGCACATTCGGGGTGGCCTCCGCGCCCTGCCCCGTGGTGACCAGCGCGTTTGGCTCCTCAGAGCCCGCCGTTAACACCCCGCGGGGGCGATGATATTTAAACGAGCGCCCCATCAGCCGCACCCCGTTTGCCAACAGGGCCGATGCCAATGTATCGCCCGCGTGGCCGCAATAGCGCTGCCCGTCAAAGGAAAACGGCACCGTTGCGCTGCGATCAATCAGACCTTTGCCCTCAACTCTCATATCAGGGCCTCTTTGCTTGCCACATCGCGGGCCAATACCGTGGCCAGCACCTCGTGGGTGTTTGTGTTGCGTGTCACCACCAACCAGGCGCCGCAGCCGGCCTCGTGATGCCACAAATCGCGGATCACGCCTGCGATGTTGTCGCGGTTGTGCAGGTAATCATCCCACGCCGCGGGGCCCGCATCCGCATCAGGGCGTTGCAAGGCGATGGCGTCGCCCTGATAATAAAACTCGCGCCGGTCGCGCTCCCCACACACTGGGCATTTGATCCGCATCGTCTCGCGTTCCTTTTATTCAATCGCGCTGGCTGTTGACCAGGCGCGTCACTCTTGGGCTAATGCAGGTTATGTTGGGCCCCTGTGCCCTCTTCGTCTATAAGGTGGCCGGATTTGAAGCGGCTCAGCTGGAACCGCGCGGCAGGGTCATGGTGGTTGCCGGTGGCCAACAAATGCGCGAATGATTTGCCCGATCCCGGCACCGCCTTAAAGCCGCCGTAACACCAGCCCGCGTTCACAAACAGCCCCTCGATATGGGTTTTGTCGATGATCGGCGAACCATCTGGTGTCATATCCATAATGCCGCCCCACGAGCGCAGCACGCGGGCTTTGCCGATCATTGGCATCAAGGTCATCGCCGCCTGCATCACTTGTTCCTTGCGGTGCAAGCCACCGCGCGACGCATAAGAGGCGTAGAAATCCAGATCGCCGCCAAACACCAGCCCGCCCTTGTCGGACTGGCTGATATAAAAATGCCCCATGCCAAAGCTGATGACGTGGTCGATAGCGGGTTTTAGGCCTTCGGTGACAAAGGCTTGCAGCACGTGGCTTTCGATGGGCAGGCGCATACCGGCCATTGCCGCCACTTGGCTGGAACGCCCCGCCGCAACCATCGCCACCTTTTTGGCGCGGATCGGCCCGCGGGTGGTTTGCACCCCGCGCACGCGGCCATTTTCAACGTCAATGCCGGTGACTTCGCAATTCTGAATCAGATCGACGCCGTGTTGGTCAGCCCCGCGCGCAAAGCCCCACGCCACCGCATCATGACGGGCGGTGCCGCCGCGCGGATGCAGCAACCCACCGTAAACCGGAAAGCGCGCGTTGTCATAATCCAGATAGGGCACAATTTTGCGCAGGCCTTCGCGGTCCAGCAAGATCGCATCATCACCTTGGTTGATCATCGCATTGCCCCGGCGGGCCGCTGCGTCGCGTTGGCCGTCCGAGTGAAAAATCTGGATCACCCCGCGCTGGGACAGCATCACGTTATAGTTCAGCTCGGCTTCTAGGTTTTCCCACAATTTCAGCGAATGGCTGTAAAATTCACTGTTGCCGGGCAGGTAGTAATTGGCCCGCACAATGGTTGTGTTGCGCCCGACATTGCCACCGCCCAGATAACCTTTTTCAAGGACAGCGATGTTTTTCAGCCCGTATTCTTTGGCCAGATAGTAAGCCGTCGACAGGCCATGCCCGCCGCCGCCGATAATAACGATATCATATTCGGTTTTTGGATCAGGGGTGCGCCATTGCGGGGCCCAGCCCTTGTTGCCAATAAGTCCTTGACGCAAAACCTGCCAGCCAGAAAATCGCATACCGTCCCCCAAAACATATTGGTCCTACAGAACCAATTATTGGGAGAATATTCAATGGGAAGCCACAAAAAACCTGCCGCTTCCCGACATTGGCGGGGTCGCCCGCGACTTATAGACCTTTGGCGGCGTATGATTTGGCCACACGCTCAATCGCCACAATAAAGGCGGCTGTGCGCAAATCATCAACATCGTCACGGGAATGCCAGATTTCGCGCATTGACTGATACGCCGCGCGCATTGTGTCATCCAACCCCGAACGCACCAGCTCCAACTCATCCGCGCCGCGCAGGTATTGGCGTTTGAAATCAGGTGACATCGACCATGCATCACCCAGATAGCGGTCCAACCGCTCCAACTCGTCCACCACCAATTGGTGACGCGATTCTTCTTGGCGGCGTTGCATGCGGCCGAACCGGATGTGGCTGAGGTTCTTGACCCATTCGAAATAGGACACGGTGACACCACCGGCGTTGGCATACATATCAGGGATGATCACAATGCCTTTGTCGCGCAAAACCTCATCGGCCCCCGCCGTGATCGGCCCATTCGCCGCTTCGATAATCAGCGGGGCCTGAATGCGTTTGGCATTTGTCAGGTTGATCACCGCCTCAAGCGCCGCCGGGATCAGAATATCACATTTCGCCTCCAGCAATTTGGCGCCGTTTTTGTCAAAATGGGTGTCCATATAGCCAGACAAACCGCCATGTTTGGCCACCCATTTGTGAATTGCCTCAACGTCCAGCCCATCCGGATCATAGAGGCTGCCATCGCGCTCAATGATGCCGGTGATTTTGGCGTTGTCTTCTTCACTCAGAAATTTGGCGGCGTGATAGCCCACATTGCCCAAACCCTGAACGATGATTTCCTTGCCCTTCAGGCTGCCTTCCAACTTCGCCTTGGCGATATCTTCGGGGTGGCGGAAAAATTCGCGCAAGGCGTATTGCACGCCGCGCCCCGTGGCCTCGACCCGCCCCGAAATGCCGCCGCCATGCAGCGGTTTGCCCGTGACACAGGCCTTGGCGTTAATGTCCGTTGTGTTCATTCGCGCGTATTGATCGGCGATCCACGCCATTTCCCGCTCGCCGGTGCCCATATCCGGGGCAGGCACGTTTTGTGACGGATTGACCAGGTCGCGTTTGATCAATTCATAGGCAAAGCGCCGCGTGATCAGTTCCATTTCTTGTTCGTTGTATTCGCGCGGGTCAATCCGCAAGCCCCCCTTGGAGCCGCCAAACGGCGCCTCGACCAAGGCGCATTTATAAGTCATCAAAGCGCCCAGCGCCTCGACTTCGTCCTGGTTAACCCCAAGCGAGAACCGAATGCCGCCTTTGACCGGTTCCATATGTTCGGAATGGACCGACCTGTAGCCTGTGAAGGTTTTGATTTCGCCACGCAGCCGCACCCCAAAACGCACCGTATAGGTCGCGTTCACAACACGGATCTTTTCCTCAAGTCCCGGCTTCAGATCCATCAAGGCAACGGCACGGTTGAACATCATATCAACGGATTCACGAAAGCTGGGTTCATTTGTGGCAGACATCATTACACTCCAAAAAACTGATGCGACAGAATCACGCACCCTTCATCATACGTCGACTTAGGCATAAATTGGTTAACAATACAGCTGTATACGCGAATCAAAGGCTGAATTTGAGGCTGGGTGCAATTTGGCGGCCCCAAAACTGGGGCCTTCATCAATTCGCCCAGACATCAGGGATTGAGAGCGCGCGCGAAACAATCCCCCACAGACGCGCCAAACAATCGTAAACATTTCCGATCATTGTCTTTTTTCGGCCAAACTCTGCCCCATTTTGGCCACATACACATGTCTATATGCCCAAGCACGAGTTGTGTGAACGCATGAAGGCACCAATTTTTGGTGTTCATGAAGAGGACTGGTTATGAGACAAGATTTTATCAAAGCTTTTCACAAAGCAAACGAGACGATCTCGACAGAGACAGCAGGTGGTTTTGAAACTGCCCTGCGTCGTAAACTTGATGTGTTTCGCAGCAAAGAAGACGGCTCCGTTATTATCCTTGGGCTTTATATGTTCATCTGCATGCTGATTATTGGCGGGATGGCGGTTGATACCATGTACGCAGAAGAACGGCGCACCAGAATTCAGTACACAACAGACCGTGCCCTGCTGGCGGCGGCCTCGATGAGCCAAACCCTTCAGGCCCAAGAAATTTTTAACGACTATTTTGCCAAAGCCGGCCTGCCGGGCCTTGCCCCTGATGCCACGGTGATCCAAGGCTTGAACTCTCGCACTGTATCGGCCGATTATCGGCCCGATAGTGTGCCCAAGGTCGAAACATTTTTCATGAGCGAATCGTTCAGAGAACTGTTGCAACAAGGTCGGCCAAGCGGGGTCAATGAACTGTCGACAGGGGCGTCGGGGGTTGCCACGGACGGGGTTGACCAAGTCGAGATTTCCCTTGTGTTGGACGTCTCCGGCTCAATGCGCTCGCGGTCCAGTTCTGGCGCCACAAAGTTGCAAGATCTGAAGGATGCCTCAAAGGAATTCATTGATACACTTTTGCTGAACCAGCCCAATGACGACACTTATTCAATTTCGATTGTGCCGTATTCGACTCAGGTCAATGCGGGCCAAAACCTGCTGTCGAAATATAACATCTCGAACGAACATAATTATTCCCATTGCGTTGACTTTGAGGGGGCCGATTTTAATACAGCCGCCTTATCAACCCAGGACGAATTGCAGCGCACCGCGCATTTTGCCCCGTGGAGTACGGATTACCGACGCAAACCAGTCAATTGGAAGCGACGCCCCTGCCCACCGATTGCGGAACGTGCAATCCTGCCTTTGTCTGGTGATATTGATGAGTTGAAAAACTACGTGGACGACTTTGTCGCCGAGGGAAACACCTCGACTGATGTTGGTCTTAAATGGGGGGCTGCCCTGCTGGATCCAACCGCACAACAGGTTGTGACTTCGTTGATCCAGGATGGGGATGTCGACAATAAATTTGAAGGTCGCCCGTTTTCATACACCGAAGAAAATGTTCTGAAGGTGATTGTGGTGATGTCGGATGGTCATAACACCTCGCAATATTATATGGAGCCTGAAGTTTCAGGTGGCCTGCCAAACCCCGCTGACAATATGTCTGACGTTTGGTATTATACAGATAGCTACGGGCGGGATCGCTATGCGATTTACAACGAAAACCGCGGGGGATCCTATAAGTATATGTATACCGACCGCGAGAGCACACGCGGTAGATGGCGCAGCGCCCCGCCAAATGGGTCGAGACAGATGTCCTATGTGGAGCTTTATGATCATGCGACGGTGCGCTATGTTGCGAAATATCTGATGCGGCCCGCAGGCCATGATTATAACTATTGGAAATATGGCACCTATGGGTCAGTGAACTCGGGCATTAAAGATGCGCGCATGGCCAGCATTTGTGCCGCCGCCAAGCAAAATGATGTTTTAATCTTCACCATTGGCTTTGAGGTGACCGACAGCAACGCCGCCAAGTTGTCCAGTTGCGCGAGCACAGCCGGCCACTTCTTTCGGGTGGAGGGTGTTGAAATTTCCGAGGCCTTTGCCTCAATCGCAGCGCAACTGCACAGGTTGAGGTTGGAAAGATGATTGGATCCTTCAAACCCGCAGCCAAACGCTTGCGATCAATCTGGTGCCGCGAAAACGGCAATGCGACCATCGAGTTTGCGTTCTTCTTTCCGCTGTTGGTGTCGTTGCTTTTGTCGACCGTCGAAGTTGGCATCCTGACGATCCGTCAGGTGATGCTGGAGCAAGCGGTCGATTTAACGGTGCGTGATCTGCGTCTGGGCAAACTCCTGGCCCCGACACAGGATGATCTGCGCAACCTGATCTGCGCGCGCTCATCTGTTGTGCCGCACTGCCGTGATAGCCTGTTGATCGAGCTGCGGCCGGTCAGCAATGTGACATGGGCGCCGCTTGGCTCTGATACGATCTGTAAAAACCGCGACGAAGACATAACCCCGGTGGTTGAACTTAACCCGGGTCAATCGCATGAAATGATGTTGATCCGCGTGTGCGCCGTATTCGAGCCGATTTTCCCAACCAGCAAGTTGGGGGTTCATATGGCAAGAGACCAATTGGGCGGCTATGCGCTGGTCAGCAGCTCGGCTTTTGTCAACGAGCCAACATGAGGAGGCATGAAATGTTATATTTAGCGAACAAAATACAAGCATTTGCCCGTGATGAGCGCGGAACGGCCACCACCGAGGCGATTATCATTTTGCCGATGTTGGTCTGGTCGATGGTGGCAATGTCCGTCTACTTTGACGGCTTTCGCTCTCGCAGCACCAACCTGAAAGCCGCCTATGCCATCAGTGATTTGGTATCGCGTGAAAACCCGATGGTTGGGCCAAACTTTGTGGCGGGCCTGAATACGGTCTATGATTTTCTGGCCGCCAGCCCGAACCCGACATGGATCCGCGTCACGTTGATTCAATTTGATACACAAGACCCGCTTAATGATAGCGATGGCAGATATATCTTGAAATGGTCCCACGGCACCCACGGCAAACAAGAGCTGACATATTCGACACTGTTCGAGGTTGAAAACAATATCCCCGTTATGGGGCATGGCGACAGTCTGATCCTTGTCGAGACCCATATGGAATACAAACCCTTTGCCAATATCGGGTTTGAGCCCTTTGCTCTGGACAACTTTATCGCCACACGGCCACGTTTCACCCCCCCACAGTGGAGTGAAACTCACTAAGCCTTATGTGAAAAGATCAAATAAGGCGTCGGTTTTTCCGGCGCCTTTTCGCGTTCGGGGCCGATCTAGCGACGGACCCCGGCTTCGGCCAACATGGCGGCCAGCACTTCTGACATGAATTTGGCCTGCGAGGCCGCGGTGACACCGCCGACCCCGACCCTTTTGCCAAACCGCCACCACAGGCCAGGCGCCCAGCCCCGCGCCTGACGATCCTTGGTCAGCACTGAAAATCCGTTTGATGGTTTCAGAGAAAACGAGCCCCGCACCACGCCCACCATCTGCTCAACCGGCACCAACAATTGCCCATCAGTTGTAAGCAACCCCTCAGCGGTCAACACCACCCCGACCATGGTTGCGCGGCGCATTTTTTCGGCCAACCATAACACCAAACCCCCAAGCCCCAGCAAAAACGCCCGCCACAGAATCGAGGCCGGCGGGGTCGCCAGCGCCACATAGACCAGCAATCCGCCCAGAACCGTCAACATCAGCAATCCGGCGTAGCGCCGCACAGGGGATGGCATTACGGTGGCTATGATTTCACTGTCGGACATGTCGAGCTCCTGTAGTTTCGCGCCCGACATAGCCCCTATGCTGGCAAAGATCGAGAGGGCTTGACCTCATAGCCTTTAGCCTCGGGTTCGTCATCCCTCATTTCAGCCGGAAACCCCGGCGCGGTGATGTCCAACCCCGTGGCCTGTTCAAGGCGTTTGATGATGTTGGGGGAGCGTTCGCGTGGGCCGAACTTTTCAACCCCGTCTTTGAAGATTTCAATCAACAACGCGTTCACTTCCAATGGCACATTTGCACGGTCCGCCACCTGTTTAAACAAGCCGATGTCTTTCAACACCAGATCCATCGTGAACGAGATGTCGCGCGACCCATTCAGAATAACCTGACTTTCGGTTTCATGCACAAAACTGTTGCCCGATGAAATTTTGATCGCCTCATAGGCAGTGTTCAAATCCATGCCCGAGGCCTTAGCGACCACCAGCGCTTCGCTCACCGTTACAAGGTTTGCGGTGGCCAGATAATTCGTTAAAACCTTCAAAACCGAGGCCGACCCAAGCGGCCCTGTGTGCAACACGCGGCGGCCCAATTTTGTCAACAGGGGCAAGATTTTCTCAAACGTGTCCCGCTCGCACCCCGCCAAGATTGCGATATTTCCGGTGGCCGCCCGGTGGCAACCGCCCGGCACAGGGCAATCCACCGCAGCCCCGCCACGGGCCATGACCCGTGCCCCCAAACGCCGCCACAAGGGCTGCATCCAGATCATGCACCCGCAAATCCGCACCATTGCGCAGCAAACTGCCCGCCAATTTGCCGCCGACATTCCCAAGACCGATAAATCCGATTCTCATTGCACTCTCCCAGTAGGTTTTACATCCTATGGCAGTTCAATCCCGACACGTCGCTTCGGCTTGCGACAATCGTGTCCTTAGCCCGCAACGGCCTTGCGGGTCATATCCCAGTATATTTCCTCAACCATGTCGCGCGACAGCCGTCCGCCTTCGCGATACCATGTGTTCACGCCGGTCAGCATCGCAATCAGCGCCATCATCGCCAGCTTGGTGTCGGGCACCTGAAACACCCCCGCCTGTTGGCCTTGGTGCAATATTTCCTCCAGCCCGTCTTCATAGCGCTTGCGCAACCCCTCGATGGCTGCGAAATTCTCATCCGACAGATTGCGCAATTCCATATAGGCGATGAACACCGCGTCCGAGCGGTCCAGATGAAACCCGATGTGAAAGCGCACGAAGGCTTCAAGCTGTGCCAATGGCGCGCCGCCTTTGTCCTGCGCCGCCCAGGCTGCCAGCAATTCATCCATATGTTCGCGCATCAAATCAAACAACAGAGTTTGTTTATCAGGCGTATAAAGATACAGCGCCCCGGCCTGCACGCCGACTTCGGCTGCGATCTGACGCATGGAAACGGCCGCGAAACCGTGGCGGGCGAACAGCCGTGCGGCCGCCTCAAATACCTTTGGGCCGGTGATCTGGGAATGTGAACCTGTTTTACGTGCCATAACATAGGGTTTAACTGAACATGTGTTCAATTCAAAGCCCTGCTTGTAATGCGTGTCGCTCCCGCCGTATTATCGAAAAAAACCACCACGGGAATCCCTTTTGATGCTTCGCCTCGCTGCAATCTTTGCCATAACGGCCAGCCTGTTGGCCGGATGCAGCGATTTCCCCGCGTTGGACGCCGCCATCACCCCCACCGCCCGCCACGCCGGATACCCCAGCCTGATGCCGATTGATCAGCTGATGACAAATGCCGCAGAGGTGCAGATCACCGAAGAAACCGCCACCACCCTGCAGGCGCGCGTCAGCCACCTGAAGGCCCGCGCGGCCCGCCTGCGCGGACCCGTCGTTGACGGGGCAAGCCGCGCCCGCATGCGCGCCGCCATGATCCGCCACAGATAAGCCCCATCTGCGCGTTGCACCGCCGTAAATTTGGCGCTAGAGATGGCCCAAGTTGAACAACACCGAAAGAGCGCAAAATGACTGAACCTTTACGCCTTGGCATTGCCGGTCTTGGGACCGTAGGAGCGGGCGTTGTCAAAATCGTGCGCCAAAAGGCCAATCTGTTGGCCGCCCGCACCGGCCGCCCTGTGGTGATCAGCGCGGTTTCGGCACGGTCGCGCGACAAGGACCGCGGCGTCAACCTGTCGGATTACACGTGGGAAGATGACCCCGTCAAACTGGCCCAGCGCGACGATGTTGATGTGTTCGTTGAATTGATGGGCGGCGCCGATGGCCCCGCCAAAGCCGCCACCGAGGCCGCGATTGCAGCGGGAAAAGACGTTGTGACCGCCAACAAAGCCATGCTGGCGCTGCACGGCCAGGAACTGGCAATCGCAGCCGAAGCCGCCGATCTGGTGATCCGCTTCGAAGCTGCCGTGGCCGGTGGCATTCCGGTGGTCAAGGCGCTGACCGAAGGGTTGGCGGGCAATCAGATCACCCGCGTCATGGGCGTGATGAACGGCACCTGCAACTATATCCTGACCCGCATGGAAAACGCTGGCCTGCCCTACGCCGAGGTGTTCGAGGAGGCCAACCAATTGGGCTACCTCGAGGCCGACCCGACACTGGATGTGGGCGGCATTGATGCGGGCCACAAGCTGGCCCTGCTGGCCTCGATCGCCTTTGGCACCAAGGTCGCGTTTAATGATGTCGAGCTAGAAGGCATCACCCGCATCACGATTGATGACATCAAGCAAGCCGCCGATATGGGCTACCGCATCAAACTGCTGGGGGTGGCCCAAATGACCGGCCGTGGCCTTGAGCAACGCATGTCGCCTTGCCTCGTGCCAGACAACAGCCCGCTTGGCCAACTTGAGGGCGGCACCAATATGGTGGTGCTTGAGGGCGACCACGCCGGCCAGATCGTGCTACG
>Ga0209633_10003685_pt1 | contig 14079 bp, 13 predicted proteins | sample Cruoilmetagenom1_FD_187290 | JGI IMG/M metagenome (GOLD analysis project Ga0209633, IMG submission 187290) | Oil polluted marine microbial communities from Coal Oil Point, Santa Barbara, California, USA - Sample 1 (SPAdes) (version 2) | ecosystem: Environmental > Aquatic > Marine > Oil seeps ... | reverse complement strand
CCTCGGTCGTCATGCCGATGCGCAGGGGCGTAGTGTCGGGCACGGCGATGCGCACCCGGTAGTTCTTGTTGATCGGATCGCCCTTGGGGGTGATCTCCGCGACCTTGCCGGCAAAGACCCGCTTGCCGAAGGCATCGGCGGTGAGCAGCGCCTGCTGGCCGAGGCGAACCAGCGGAATATCCTCTTCGTCGACCTCGGCGACGACGCGCAGCGGATATTCGCGGCCGACCCAGTATAGCACTTGTCCGGCCGAAACGGTCTCGCCGACCTCGCCGTCATGGCGCAGGACGATGCCGTTGAGCGGCGCCGTCAACGTGTAGTCGGCGAGGCGCTGGCGCGCGGCGGCGACGGCGGCGAGCGCCTGGATGTGGTCGGAGCGCGCGCGCTCATACGCCTGCTGGCTGGTGATGCGGCGTTTGACCAGGGCCTGGTAGCGCTCAAGTTCCTCGCGCGTGAATTTAAGGCGCGCTTCGAGCTGAGCCAGATTGGCCTTGGCCTCGCGGTCGTCGAGGCGCATCAGCACATCGCCCTTGGTGACCTTGGCGCCGTCGCGCCTGGCGACCTCGGCGATGCGCCCGACGATGGTGGGCGCCACCTTGGCCCAGTGAACCGGCTCGATCACGCCGGTCGCATAGACCGCCTCGACCGCCGGCCCTCGGCTCACCGCAACGACCGTCACCACGGTTCGCCCGGTGGCGGCGGTGATGCCCCATACGGCGCCGGCGAGGAGGAACAGAACGCCCAGCGTCCCAAGCCGCCGGCGGCGTGAAAAGGGCGCCTTGATCCAGGTGCGAAGGCCGGTCTTGCCCTGCTCTTGGGGGACGGTCTCGCCGGGTTCGTCTCGGGGGCTCAACGCATTGGCTCTGGTTGGCGCGTTGCGGCGTGGCACGGGCCGGCGCGCGGCGCTTCGCGGCCGACCCGTCTTGACCTATTCACAAGGCGCGCTTGGCGCAAGAAAGGATTTAGACTGTGAGACGACATGTCACGAAGGTCATACGAGTTCGAGGGTCCCGTCATCGCCGTGCGCACGCAGGCGCAGGCAGAGGCGGCTTTGGCGGCGGCGGCGCGGGCCGGCCGGCCGGTGGTGCTGGCCAGCCCGTCCGATGCGGCGGCCTATCTGGGCGCCGGCATGTTCGGGGCCATGGTCGCGGCGGCCCGGCGAAGCCATCCACAAGCCCGGTCGCTTGCGGTGCTCGATTGCGGCGCGCGGGCGGGCGATGCGATGGCGGCGCTGCGCGAGGGCATCGAGGTCGTGTGCTTCCGGGGCGATCCCGACGTGGCATCGAAGCTGGCCGATTTGGCCGAGCAGATGGGAGCGCGTGTGGTTACCGAGCTGGCTGTGACGATCGACCTGGCCGGGCTGGTTGAACCCGAACGCGCGGTATTGGCCTGTCTGTCCGGCTGAATTGGCACGGGTTTGCATTCGCCTCGCTTGTGGGATAATCACGGGTGCCCGGGGCTGGCGGCGCCGCGCTGTCCGAATAGGCTCGCCCGCCACCGCAATAGAACGCTTGTCCCGGCACGGACATCAACCCGATAGCAGCGAGTTTTCCCGATGAAGATCACCCAACGCGTCCGGCGTATCCTGGCGAATTACGAGAGCGATTGTCCCGGCACCAAGGCGAACCTCGCGCGCATCCTGATGCACGGCAAGCTTGCCGGCACCGGCAAGCTGGTGATCCTGCCGGTCGATCAGGGCTTCGAGCACGGGCCGGCGCGCAGTTTTGCCCCCAACCCGCCGGGCTACGACCCGCACTACCACTACCAGCTCGCGATCGATGCGGGGCTCTCGGCCTTTGCGGCACCGCTCGGGCTTCTGGAGGCGGGCGCCGGCAGCTTTGCGGGCGCGGTGCCGACGATCCTCAAGCTCAATTCCTCCAACAGCCATGCGATCCCCAAGGACCAGGCGGTCACGGGCTCGGTGAGCGATGCGCTGCGGCTCGGTTGCTCGGCGATCGGCTTCACCATCTATCCGGGGTCCGAAGATCAGTTCGAGATGATCGAGGAGATCCGCGAGCTCGCCGAGGAAGCCAAAGCGGTGGGTCTTGCCGTCGTCATCTGGTCGTATCCGCGCGGCGGCAATCTCTCCAAGGAGGGCGAGACGGCGATCGACGTTACCGCCTACGCCGCGCATATGGCCGCGCTTCTCGGCGCCCATATCATCAAGGTGAAGCCGCCGACCGACTTTATCGAGCAGCCCGAGGCCAAGAAGGTCTATGAGAGCGCGGGCATCGACGTCTCCACGCTGTCCAAGCGCATCGCCCATGTCGTGCAGTCGGCCTTCGACGGCCGGCGGCTTGTCGTCTTCTCCGGCGGCGGCGCCAAGGGCTCCGATGCGCTGCTCGACGAGATCCGCCAGATCCGCGACGGCGGCGGCACCGGCTCGATCATCGGCCGCAACTCCTTCCAGCGTCCGAAGGACGACGCGCTCACGCTGCTCGGCCAGATCGTCGATATCTACAAGGGGCGGTCATAGAGCCGCCCCGGTTGTCAGGGTGAACGAGCGTCATCCCCGCGAAAGCAGGGATACAAGCTTGCCGGATAGAACCGCGCCCTGCGATCCCTGGATTTCCGCTTTCGCGGGAATGACGAGGGAAAGTGTAGGAAACCATGGCTGACGGCGACCGGGCCCGCTGCCGGCTTTATCTGATCACGCCGCCGGCATTCGATCCCGCGACTTTCGAGGACACGCTGGCCGCCGCCCTCGATGCGGGAGACGTGGCGAGCCTGCAGCTTCGCCTGAAAGACGTGGGCGACGATGCGATCCTGCGCGCCGGCGAGGCGCTGATGCCGGTTTGCCACGACCGCAACGTTGCCCTCATCGTCAACGACCGGGCCGATCTGGCGCGCGATCTCGGCGCCGACGGGGTGCATATCGGCCAGGACGATTTGCCTTATGAGGCGGCAAGGCTGGCGGTCGGCGACGACGCCATCGTTGGCGTGACCTGCCATAACTCGCGCCACCTCGCCATGGATGCGGCGGAAAAGGGGGCGGATTACGTGGCGTTCGGCGCCTTTTTCCCGACTGACACGAAGGATCCCAAGACGAAGGCCGATCCCGAGCTGTTGCGCTGGTGGCAGGAGTTCATGATCGTGCCCTGCGTCGCGATCGGTGGGATTACTATTGAGAATGCGAAGGCGTTGGCGGAAGCCGGAGCCGACTTCCTGGCCGTCGTCGCGGGGGTCTGGGATCACCCGCAAGGCGCCGCGGCGGCGATCGAGGCGTTCAACGCGATCTTCGATGAGGTCGCTAGCGCTTGATCACGACACATGAGGGCCGGCCGGCTTCGCCGTCACCCAATAAACGGCGCGGCCAGCAGCAAAAGGGCCGGGGCGGCAACCAATGCCGCCATGAGCGTGGCGAGCAGTCGGAGCGCTAATTGGCCAAGACCACCCCAGAACGTCTCGTCTTGTACCACTGATCTATCCTCGCGCGGTTGGCCTGCCGTCCTGAATACCAATACTAGACGGACAGCTGAGCGGATTTCGTGACGGGCTTCACGATTGAGTGAACGTATCGGGCGGCCTATCCGGTCGCTGACATTGGGGACATTCACGGGTTGAAGGCCGGGGGCGGGACTGGTCAAATCGCGCCAGGCAATGCGGCGCATTGCTGAGTGAGACGGGGGAGGAAAATCATGGAAGTCCGGGCCGCAGTCGCTACCGCAGCAGGCGCGCCGCTCAGCATCGAGACGGTCAATCTCGAGGGGCCGCAGGCCGGCGAGGTGCTGGTCGAGGTCAAGGCGACGGGGATTTGCCACACCGATGCCTTCACCCTGTCGGGCGACGACCCCGAAGGTCTCTTCCCCGCGATCCTCGGCCATGAGGGCGCAGGCATCGTCGCCGATGTCGGCAAGGACGTGACCAGCCTCAAGAAGGGCGATCACGTGATCCCGCTCTACATCCCCGAATGCCGGCAGTGCAAGTCGTGCCTCTCGGGCAAGACCAATCTTTGCACTTCTATTCGTGAGACCCAGGGCCAAGGGCTGATGCCCGACGGTTCGAGCCGTTTCTCGCTCGGCAAGGACAAGCTATTCCATTACATGGGCACCTCGACCTTCGCCAACTTCACCGTGGTGCCCGAGATCGCGCTCGCCAAGGTCCGCGAGGACGCGCCCTTCGAGAAGATCTGCTACATCGGCTGCGGCGTGACCACGGGGATCGGCGCGGTCATCAACACGGCCAAGGTCGAGGCCGGCGCCAACGTCGTGGTGTTTGGGCTCGGCGGCATCGGGCTCAACGTGATCCAGGGCGCGCGCATGGTCGGCGCCAACAAGATCGTCGGCGTCGACATCAATCCCTCCAAGGTCAAGCTCGCCGAAGCGTTCGGGATGACGCATTTCGTCAACCCCAAGGAGGTCGGCGGCGATCTGGTGGCGCATCTGGTCGATGTGACCGACGGCGGCGCCGACTATTCCTTCGAATGCATCGGCAACACCACGACGATGCGCCAGGCGCTGGAATGCTGCCATCGCGGCTGGGGCGTCTCGGTGATCATCGGCGTCGCCGGGGCAGGCCAGGAAATCGCCACCCGGCCTTTCCAGCTTGTCACGGGGCGGGTCTGGAAAGGCACGGCCTTTGGCGGCGCCAAGTCGCGCACCCAGGTGCCGACGATCGTCGACTGGTACATGGACGGCAAGATCAACATCGACGATCTGATCACGCATACGATGCCGCTCGATCAGATCAACGAGGCCTTTCACCTGATGCACGAAGGCAAGAGCATTCGCAGCGTGGTCACGTTCTGAGCAACCAGACCGAGGCAGGCGCGGCGGCGCGGACCTCCGAGGCCGGCGGTGGAACCGCAAGTCTGCTGCCCTATGTGGCGCTCACCGCGACCGCATTGATTTGGAGCGGCAACTGGGTTGCCGGGCGCTGGCTGCAGGGCACGATCACGCCGGTCGCGCTTACTTTCTGGCGCTTGGTGCTTGCGGCGGCTGTGCTCCTGCCATTCGCGATCGTGCCCTTGTGGCGCCAGCGCGCGGCGCTCAGGCGCGAGTGGCCAAGGCTGCTCGTATTCGCCGTGATCGGCCTGGCGGCCTTCAATGCGCTGGTCTATTTCGGCCTCAGGACAACGACGGCGATCAACGGTGCACTGGTCAACTCCGCTTCGCCGATCTTTGTCATCGTGATTTCGTGGTTCGGGCTTGGCGACCGTTCGACCTGGCGCCAGGGCGGGGGCGTCGCGATTTCGCTACTGGGCGTGGCCGCGATCCTCTCACGCGGCGACCCCGAAGCACTGCTCGCGCTTCGGTTTGGTCTTGGCGACCTCGTCATCCTCGGAGCCGTTTTCCTTTGGGCGCTCTATTCGACGCTGCTCCGCCATTGGCCGAGCGCGCTCAAGCCGGTCACCTTCGTGGCCGCCACGATCGGCTTGAGCGTCGTCGTCCTGACGCCGGCCTATTTCATCGAGCGCGCTGTCGTGGGCGGCTTTGAGCCGACCTGGAATGTGGCGCTCGGCATCGTCTACATGGCGGTGTTGGCCTCGATCCTGGGCTATCTCTGCTGGAATTTCGGCGCGCGCGCGGTCGGCGCGGGCAGGGCGAGCCTCTTCCTGCATCTGATCCCCGCCTTTGCCGCGGTCCAGGCCATGCTTCTTCTGGGCGAGCGGCTGCAGCTCTTCCACCTGGCCGGGATCGTCCTCATCCTGTCCGGCATCTACATCGCCACCGCGGCCCGCCCGTTCTGGCGGCGATGAGGGACATGCCCGCGCGCGCGTTTTCCTCCGCGCATTGTCAGGACCGTGCCGGAGTGATAGCTTCCGCGCCGAAAGCCGATACCCCAATTCTCAGAAACGGTTACGGGCGATGAAAATCGACGGCAACGCCATCCGTCCGGGCAACGTCATCGAGCATCAGAACCGTCTCTGGCGGGCGGTCAAGATCCAGCATACCCAGCCCGGAAAGGGCGGGGCCTATCTGCAGGTCGAGCTCAAGGACATCCGCGACGGCACCAAGCTGAACGAGCGCTTCCGCTCGTCGGCATCGGTCGAGCGCGTGCGCCTCGACGAAAAGGAGTACCAGTTCCTTTTCACCGATGGCGACGAGCACACATTCATGGACCAGGAAACCTACGAGCAGCTCACCTTCAACACCGAGATGATCGGCGATCCGGCCGTCTTCCTGCAGGACGGCATGGTGGTGATGGTGCAGAGCTATGAGGGCGAGCCGATCAGCGTCAGTCTGCCCGACAGTGTGGTGATGGAGGTCGTCGAGGCCGACGCGGTAGTCAAGGGCCAGACCGCCTCCTCCTCTTACAAGCCGGCGGTCCTGGAAAACGGCGAGCGCATCCTGGTGCCGCCGCATATCGGGGCGGGCACGCGCATCGTTGTCAGCACCGCCGATGGCTCTTACGTGGAGCGGGCGAAAGACTGACGCCGGGCGCCCTCCCGCATCACCGCTGCCGCAGTAAGCCACGCTGCGCGAACGAAAGCCGATCCCGCATCATGGCCTCGAGCAAGAAGACCGCGATCATCAACGTGATGGAAGCCGCTGCCCGCAAGGCGGCGCGCGGCCTGGTGCGCGATTTCGGCGAGGTCGAGCAGTTGCAGGTCTCAAAGAAGGGCCCGGCCGATTTCGTCACCGCGGCCGATATCAAGGCCGAAGAGGTTCTGCGCCGCGAACTCGGCCGGGCACGGCCGCGCTACGGCTTTTTGTTGGAGGAAGCCGGCGCGGTGGCCGGTGACGACGAGCACAACCGCTGGATCGTCGATCCGCTCGACGGCACCTCCAATTTTCTCCACGGCCTGCCGCATTTCGCGATTTCGATTGCCCATGAGCGCGAAGGCGAGATCCTGGCGGGGGTCGTATACGAACCCGTGCATGACGAGCTCTTCTGGGCCGAAAAAGGGATCGGCGCTTATGTCAACGACCGCCGCTTGCGCGTCTCCGGGCGCAGCGCGCTCGACCAGTGCCTGATCGCAACGGGGCTTCCATACAAAGGCCATGATCCTGAGCCCAAATACTTCGCGACACTGGAGGCCGTGCTGGCCCAATCGGCCGGGGTTCGCCGATTTGGTTCCGCCGCGCTCGACCTCGCTTACGTCGCAGCGGGACGTTATGACGGGTTTTGGGAGTTTGGGCTCAGCACATGGGACATCGCCGCCGGCATCATCCTGGTGCGCGAGGCCGGGGGTATGATCTCGGGCATCCGCGCCAATGTCGACCCGCTGACCAGCGGCGATATCCTGGCCGCCAACGGCGATGTGCATGTGCCGCTCGAACGATTGCTGCGCGCGGCCTTGCGGAGTTGACCGCAACGCTTACGCAGTGCACGCCGTTTGCGCGGTAGATGCATGCGCCGTTGCGGTAAGGGCGCGGGCGGCAAACGAGTTGGCGCGGGCGCGGCCCCTAAGCTAATGTGCGCCCGGGGAGGGGCGGCGGACTTTCTCTGGGTCGCGCCGCTTGACCATCGATGGCCAGGGTGAGTGATGATGGCACAGTTATTCGATGCGCGTGACCCCGGCTCCCGGATCGCCGCAATCAGGTTCACCGGTAAGTTCACTGCCGCGATGATCGGGTTTTGCACCGTGCTGGTATCTGCCGGTGCCTGGCCGGTCGAGGCGGCAGAGGTCGAAGTCAATCTCGACGTGATCAAAACCCTGCCGGCGAGAAATTCGGGCAAGGCGAGCGAAGCCTTCGAGCTTACGCCGCCGCCGACAAAGCGACAAAATATCGGCCGGCGCGAGGACGCGCTGCGGCGCGCCCGAACAGAGCGCATGCTGGAACAGGCGCGCCGCAAGGCGGCGGCGAAGAAGAAAGCCGAGGCTGCGCGCAAAGCCGAAGCCGCACGCAAAACCGAAGCGGCACGCAAGGCGGAAGTCGCGCGCAAGGCAGAAGCGGCACGCAAGGCGGAAGTCGCGCGCAAGGCAGAGGAGGCCAGGCGCTCCGAGGAAGCCAAGCAGGCTGGCGAAGCGGAACGGAAAGCGCAGGCGGCGCAGAAAGTGGAGGCGGCGCGCCGGGCTGATATCGAGCGCCGTGAGGCCAAGGCGGCCGAGACGAAGGCGGCCACGGAAGCCCAGACAAAGGCGGCCAACGCGGCAAAGCCGAAGACCGCAGAGGCGGCGCCTGTCGCGCCCAAGACGATGGCCAAGACGGCGCCCAAGACGGCGGCCAAGACGGCGGCCAAGACAGCACCGAAGCCCAAAGCCATGGCGGCGATCAACAGGAAGCGGCCGCCCACCCAGAGCGCGCGGCTTCCGCTGGGCAAGGCCCGCCTCCTTTTCGGAAAGGAATCGGCGAAACTCAGCACGTTGGAGATGGGCAAGATCGCGCCGATCGCAAATCGGATGATCAGCCATGGCAAGGCGACACTCGTTATCTACGCCTATGCGGCGGGTGATGGTTTGAGCACCAGCGACGCCAGGCGCCTCTCGCTGACCCGGGCGATCGCGGTGCGGCGGCTGCTCACCGGGCGCGGCATACCGGCGACCCGCACCGAGATCAGGGCGCTCGGCGCCCGGGCGGGGGTGGGGCCCGCCGACCGCGTCGATCTGGTCCTGGTGCAGCGATGAGGGCCAGCGGGCTACGTTTGCGACGACCGGGGATCACAGCATGAGCCAACCCAACCGCTATTTGCTCCGCATGGGGCTGTTCGTGTTCGCGGTCGCGATTACATTGGGCGTGCTCTATGTGGCGTTGAAGAGCGCCTTCATGGCAAATCCGGTGTTGAACGGTGTGATCATCGGTATTCTGCTGATCGGTATTCTCTACAGTTTCCGCCAGGTCCTCACGCTGGGTCCGGCGGCGCGCTGGATCGAGAGCTTTCAGCGCAATCAGGCCGCCACCGCTGCGGAGGACCCGCCGAGTGTCCTCGCTTCGATGGCGACGCTGCTGCGCGACCGCGACGCCGGGCCGTTGCGCCTGACATCCGCGGCCATGCGTTCGCTGCTCGACGGCATCGGATCGCGGCTCGACGAGACCCGTGAGATCTCGCGCTACATGATAGGGCTTTTGATCTTCCTGGGTCTGCTCGGCACCTTCTGGGGCCTCCTGGCGACCGTCAACGCGGTGGCCGGCGTGGTCGGATCGCTTTCGATCGGGACCGGCGATATCACCTCGATCTTCGGCGAGCTGAAACGTGGCCTGCAGGCGCCGCTGACCGGCATGGGCACGGCCTTTTCCTCCTCGCTCTTCGGGCTCGGCGGCTCCCTGATCCTCGGCTTCCTCGACCTCCAGGCCGGCCAAGCGCAGAACCGCTTCTACAACGAGCTGGAAGATTGGCTGAGCAGCCAGACACGGCTCGCCACCTCGAGCGGAATGGCCGCAATGGGCGAAGGCGAGGCCTCGGTGCCGGCCTATATCCAGGCGCTCCTGGAGCAGACGGCGGAGAATATCGACAAGCTGCAACACTCGGTTTCGCGCGAGGACGACCGGCACGCCACCACAAACGCCCATATGACCGGGCTGGCCGAGAAGGTCGGCGCGATGAGTGAGCAGATGAGCTCCGATATCCGCCTGCTGGCCAAAACCATCGCCGCCATGGCCGACAAGGACAGGCGCAGCTAGGCCATGGCGTTATCGGCTCGCAGCGCCCGCCGCCCGCCGCTCGATATCTGGCCGGGCTTTGTCGACGCATTGGCCTCGCTGCTGATCCTGATCATCTTCGTTCTGATGATCTTCATGGTCGCGCAGTTCTATCTGAGCGATGCGCTGAGCGGCCGCGACAAGGCGCTGCTGCAGCTCAACCGCCGCATCCAGGAACTCACCGAGATGTTGTCGCTGGAGCGCGGCAAGGGCACCCGGCTCGACCGCACGCTGAAAGAGATCGCCGCCGAGCTGCGCGCCACACTCGCCGCGCGTGACCGGGCGCGGGCCCGGGCGCGCCAGCTTGAAGGCACGGCCGGCGCCGACAAGCGCGCGCTGGAAGCGGAGAAACGCATCTCGGCGAGCGCCCGCGCGCAGCTTGAAATCCTGAATTCACAGCTCGCCGCGCTTCGAAACCAGCTCGCGGCGATCGAGGCGGCGCTCAAGGTCTCCGAGGCGACGGCGGCAAATCAGGAGCTGAAGATTGCCGATCTCGGCAAGCGCCTCAACGTGGCGCTGGCGCTGAAAGTGCGCGAGCTTAGCCGCTACCGCTCGGAATTCTTCGGCCGGCTGCGCGAAGTGCTGGGGACCCGCGACGATATCCGCATTGTTGGCGACCGCTTCGTCTTCCAATCCGAAGTGCTGTTTCCGAGCGGCGAGGCGCACCTGCAAGAAGGCGGCAAGGCGGAGCTCGCCAAGCTGGCGGCGACGCTGAAGGAGATCTCGGAAAAAGTTCCCAACCAGATCGACTGGGTCCTGCGCGTCGACGGACATACCGACAAGCGCAAGATCAGGGCCGGAGCCAAATACGCGTCCAACTGGGAGCTCAGCCAGGCGCGCGCGCTGGCGGTGGTGAAGCAACTGATCGAACAGGGCATCCCGCCCGAGCGCCTGGCGCCCACCGGGTTCGGTGAGTTTCACCCCCTCGATCCCGGGACAAGCGATGCAGCCTTCCGCAAGAACCGGCGGATCGAACTCAAATTCACCCAGCGCTAGAGGCGCAAACCCCGGGAGGCGAGCGAATGGTCAGGCAGGCAGTCGGGGCGGCGCTGGTTTCAGTTGCTGTAGGTGTGCTGCTGGCGTCGGGGCAAGCTTGGGCCGATGCGATCGACGGCAATTGGTGTTCGGCCGACGGCCGGTCGATCTCGATCAATGGGCCGCAGATTGTCACGCCCGGCGGAACGCGGATGAAAGGCGAATACGACCGCCACGGCTTCCGCTACGTGGTGCCGGCTGCCGAGACGCCCGCGGGCGCTCGGGTCAATATGTCGCAGCTCGACGAGAACACCATCCACGTCCGCGTCGGCAACGGCCCTACCAAGACCTGGCGGCGCTGCAAGCCGACAAGCTGACGCGGCATAGGGCATTCACCAATCCCGTCGGAGACAAAACCCTCCCCCTGACGGGGGAGGGTTTCCATGTGTCTTATCGGCGTTCAGCGAAGGCTAGTTGATCCGTTCGCTCTTCTTGCATTTGCGCCATTGGCTGTCGACGTGGTTGGCGTAGACGAGGCCGACGGTTCGAATTTGCGGCTTGCCGTTGGGGCCCAGCACAACCTCGCGCTTGTAGAAGTTCTGGATTGGAATGCCGTTGACGTTGTAGCGGTACTTGCCGCGGACCGAGGCGTAGTTGGCCTTGCGCATCGCTTTCATAAGCGCCAGCGTGTCGTTGACCTTGCCGCCGGTCCCGCGGATTCCCGAGGCGATCAGCAGTGCGCCGTCGTAAGCCTGGGCGCCGAAGTGGTTGGGGTGGATCTTGTGCTTGGCGATGTAGGCCTTGACGAACTTCTGATTGGCCGGGCGGGTCGAGTCGCTGTCCCACTGGTTGGTATGGAACGTGCCGACGGCGGCCTTGCCGATGGGCAGCAGCGTGATGTGGTCGACCACGAAGATCTGATAGAGCTTGGTCGACTTGCCGAGGCCCGAGGCTGCCCACTGCTTCATGAAGGCGATGCCCATCGGGCCGGGTGAGAAGGTCACCACCGCCTCGGGCCGTGCCGCGCGGACGCGGGTGAGCTCGGACTGGAAGTCGCGGGCGCCCAGCTTGTACATGATGGTGCCGATGACGCGGCCCTTATAGGTGCTCTTGAAGCCGTTCAGATTGTCCTTGCCGGCCTGGTAGTTGGGGCCGAGGAAGAAAGCGCGTTTGATGCCTTCATCGGTGACCAGGCGGCCCATGGCCTGGGCGTTTTGATGGTTCTCCCACGAGGTTGAGATGAAGTAGCGGCTGCAGTTGCGCCCGGCCAGCAGCGAGGAGCCGGCATTGGTGCTCATGAGGATGGTCTTGTTGCGGACGACGGTCGTGCGCAGCGCGTTCATCACGTTCGACCAGATGATGCCGGCGACGATTTGCACGTTCGACTTCTCGATGAACTTCTTTGCGCAGGAAAGGCCGACATCGGGCTTCACCTGATCATCGCAATATTCGACCGAGACCGACACGCCTTCGATCTTGTCGCCATTCTTCTTCCAGCCCAGATGTTCCAGGCCGAGCCGGAATCCGTTGACTTGCCACTTGCCGATCGGGTGGTTGAGCGAATTGATGAAGCCGATCCGCAGCTCCTCCGCCGAAGCACCGCCGGCGGCGATCATTGTTGCCAGCGAGGCAGCGCAAAGAAGTTTCCTCATGTGAGACCTCCCGTTGATTGCGCCATGCGTATGCGTGGCCGACACTTAGATTTCTTGTCAAATGTTATTGTATGCGGCGCGGCGTGACAAATCACCCAGGACAAGCGCTAGAGCGGGTCGGTGCCGCTGACGCGGTAGATCTTGACGTCGCGCCGCAATATGCCGACCTCGCCCAGCGCGCCGCGGAATGCGGCCATGTGCGGCGTCTCGAAATGCGCCTTCAGCGCTCCGTCGTCGTCCCATTCCTCAAAGACCCGGAAGACGCCCGGGCTCTCGATGTCCTGGTAGAAGGCGTAGAACCGGCAGCCCGGCTCCTTGCGGGTCTCGGCCGCGACGATCGTTGCGGCCGCGATGGCCGGGGCTTGGTCCTTCTCGGCAACCTCGATGACGCCGGAAACGACAATCATGTTGTTTCTTCCTTTTGCTTGGGCGGGGCGGGTATCGCCGACGCGGCCGGGTCGAGATCGAATTGCAGCGCTGCCAGGCGGGTATAGAGCCCGTCCATCTTGAGGAGCTCCACGTGAGTGCCGGCGGCGACGATCTGGCCGTGATCCATGACGACGATGCGGTCGGCCTTGAGTACGGTGGCCAGACGGTGCGCGATGACGATCGTCGTGCGCTCCGCCATTAGCCTATCGAGCGCGGCCTGGACCATGCGCTCGCTTTCGGCATCGAGGGCGCTGGTCGCCTCGTCGAGCAGGAGGAGGGCAGGGTCGCGCAGCACGGCGCGGGCGATGGCGATGCGCTGGCGCTGGCCGCCCGAAAGCCGGACCCCGCGCTCGCCGAGATGGGTTTGAAAGCCCTGGGGCAGCGCCTCGACGAAGTCGAGGGCGGCGGCGACCTCGGCGGCGGCGCGAACCTCCTCGTCGCTCGCATCCTCGCGGCCGTAGCGGATGTTCTCGGCGACGTCGGCAGCGAAGATCACCGGCTCTTGCGCGACCAGACCGATGCGCGCGCGCAACGCGGCCGGATCGGCCTTGGCGAGGCTGACGCCGTCGAGCCGGACGGCGCCCTGCTGGGGGTCGTGAAAGCGCAGCAGAAGCTGGAAGACGGTGGTCTTGCCGGCGCCCGAGGGGCCGACAAGCGCCAGGCGCTCGCCCGGCGCCACGGTGAGATTGAAGTCGCTGAGGGCTGGCTGTTCGGGGCGGCTTGGATAGGTGAAGGTGACGCCCTCGATGGCGACGCCGCCCATGGCCGGCTCTGGCAGCGCCAGCGGATCAGCGGGCGTGTCGACATCGGGCCGGGCCGTTAGCAGCTCGACCAACCGTTCGCTGGCGCCGGCGGCGCGCTGCAGGTCGCTCACGAACTCGCTGAGGGCGCCGACAGAGCCCGCGACGATGACGGCGTAGAAGACGAAGGCCGACAGCTCGCCCGCGGTGATGCGTCCGGCCAGCATGTCGTGGCCGCCGATCCACAGAATGATGCCCACGGCGCCAAAGACGAGCATGATGACGAGAGCGGCCAGCATCGAGCGTGCCCGCACCCGGCGCGCGGCGACCGCGAACGCCTCTTCCACCCGGCCCGCGAACCGGTGCCGGTCGTGCGGCTCATGGACGAATGCCTGGACGGTCTCGATCGCATTGAGGGTTTCATCCAGATGCGCGCCGACATCGCCGATACGGTCCTGGCTGGCCCGCGAGAGCCGGCGCACGCGCCGCCCGAAGACGATTACCGGCACCATCACCACCGGCACGACGAGCGCCACAAGCCCGGTGAGCTTGGGGCTGGTCACCGCCATCATGATGGTGCCGCCGAACAGCATCAGAAGGTTGCGGAGCGCCATCGAGGCCGAGGAACCGACGATGGTCTGCAAGAGCGTGGTGTCAGTAGTGAGCCGGGAGATCACCTCGCCCGTCGGCGTAACCTCATAAAACGACGGCGTGAGGCGCAGGACGTTGTTGAAGACGGCGGCGCGGATATCGGCGGCG
>Ga0209633_10003684_pt1 | contig 14081 bp, 15 predicted proteins | sample Cruoilmetagenom1_FD_187290 | JGI IMG/M metagenome (GOLD analysis project Ga0209633, IMG submission 187290) | Oil polluted marine microbial communities from Coal Oil Point, Santa Barbara, California, USA - Sample 1 (SPAdes) (version 2) | ecosystem: Environmental > Aquatic > Marine > Oil seeps ... | reverse complement strand
TAGTCTCTCTAAAGTTCATCGCTTTTAAATCTGTTCCTGGCACAACGATTGCAGCAAAAGCTGCAAGACCTACGCCTAAAAATTTTCTTCTATCCATTTGTTATCCTTTTATTTAATGTTTTGGTTTGCTTGATTCTATCATAAAATCAACAATTTCTTTAACTTCTGATGATGTTAAGTCTGCATTACCACCTTTTGGAGGCATTCCACCCATACCGTTGATAGCGTTATGAACAACTTTATCAACACCTTTTGCTGTAACTGCATGCCATGCTTCTGCGTCTCCAACCATTGGAGCTCCCATATTATCACTTCCGTGACAAAGTTTACATGACTCATTGTACATTTTTTCAGCTTTAGATATAGATTTATCTTCTATTTCTGGTGGCAAATCTCTAACTGTTGCATAGGCTGGTACTACGTCTTTCATCTCATAACCAATCTTCATAACTGTTGCTTCTGTCTTGCCATCCATACCTGGATCTTTACAGTCAGTCATACATCTTGTACCAGCACCAATATTTTTAGCACGATCGGCAAAGAATGCTTTTACGTCAGCTGGACCAGTAGGACCGTCGATATTTGGATAAAAACCATTAGCATTTGCTAAAACTACTTTTTTAAGTTTTTCAGCATTAAGAACATACTCGTCATCCATCTCTTCACCATCTATAACTACTCCATTTTGAGCTAAAAGATAAGCAGTAATAGCATATGTTTCACTGTTACTTAAACTTTTAGGAGTTGCATATGGCATAGCATCTCTGATATATGTGAAAAGTGTAGTAGCTTTTGGCCAATATGTACCAATAGTTCTTTTTGGAGCATCCATACCTGGAGCAAGTCTTTGATTTTTAAGAGTTATAACAACTCCATTTTCATCTTTATCTTGATTACCACCAGCTAGTTGTGGATAACCATTTCCACCACCACCAAAGTCACCATGACAAGATGCACATTGTGCCTCAAAGAGTTCATCACCCTCCTCAACAGAACCTTCACCAGCAGGTAAACCTGTACCGTCTGGTAGTGCATCTACATCCCATGCTGCTATCTCATTAGCAGTTGCAGCTCTACCAAAGTTAACACCTTTAGTGCTTTGCTCATTATAGCGATATCCTGCATATGTACCATGTTTTCTTTCATAAGTAACACCACCATCAATAGCAGTCTTATTTTTAATGTCATATACTCCAACATTACTTGGTGCACCAACCGAAGCTGAATTACCGTTTGATGCAGTTGTACCCATACAACCAGATAGCAACAAAGCAGAAGTAGCTATTGCTGAAGTTCCGATTATAATTGATTTATGATCTAACTTGAACATTGTTTACCTCCCCTTTAGCATTTATAGCCCATGTATGTATAGCATTTCTATGATAAACACCTTCAACACCAACAACTTTCTTCTCTTGATTAACAGTTGGCTGAACATTATCAGAATCATCATAAGAACGACTTGCTAATAATAATGGTTTACCTTCATATCTATACATATAAGAGAATCTAGTCCAAGATTTTGGAAGTACTAAACCTTTAAGAGAAGCCTCTACCCAGTTTTTACCACCGTCAAAGCTGATGTCAACACCTCTAACAGTACCATGACCACTCCATGCTAAACCTTCAATCTCAACTAAGTCACCTTTTTTAAGATCAGTCCATGGAATCTCAGGACACGGAGAAGTAATAACAGAGTTAGTTTCTAGTGCGTAAAAATGTTGTATAGCTCTACCACTTGCAGTAAGTGCTGTATACTTAGAAGTTTCCTCTTTTGCATACCATGGCTTATCACCAAATTCTAGTCTCTTTAACCATTTAACACATAAGTTGGCTTCCCAACCTGGTGCGAATAAACGAACAGGATAACCTTGTTCATCACGAAGTGCCTCACCATTTTGTCCCCAAACTAGCATAACATCATCAAGAACTTTTTCAATAGGAAGGGTTCTACTCATTTCTGAGCCATCACTACCTTCAGCAAGCATCCATTTAGCAGTTGGCTTCAGTCCTAAATCGTCAAGTATTGTCTTGAGACGAACACCTGTCCATTCAGAACAACTCATCATACCTCTAACAAACTGTACAGAATTAAACTGTGGACCTTTCCACTCTGCAGCACCATTTGATGGACATTCTAGAAAGTGGATTTGACTCTCACTTGGATATTTTTTTAGTTCATCTAATGTAAGAACTATTGGCTTCTCAACAAGGCCATGAATCATTAATCTCCATTTATTTGGATCAACATGTGCTACACCATTGTGAGTACGAGTAAAATGTAAACCACTTGGAGTAATAATACCTTTTTGCTCATGTAATGGTGTCATTGAAATTGCAGCGTGCATGTCACCTGCTGATGACATTAATGCTGACGTTCTTCTTACAACGTTATGCTCATATTTTGATGGAAATCCGTAAGGATTATAGTTACACTCATCACCTAATGTAGTTCCCCACTTAGGATGATGCATAATGTTTTCATCATCAGCGAGTAGTGTAGCAGGTGCTAAAATACTTGCAGCAGCAGCTGCACTGACAGTTGCTGTTTTTTTGAAGAAATCTCTTCTGCTAACAACAGATGTTGAGTCTTCAGTATTGAATTCTTTATTCATTAATTCTCCTATATAATTTTTTTAATTATTTACTTTAATAAATTAATCTTTGTAAGCCTAAAATGTAATTTTATCACAAAGTTGGCACAAAAAAGAATTATACCATTTTTATAATTCTGAAAAGCTTTTATACCTATATAAAAAGATTTGAAGGGATTTTGTTACTAATAGGAACATGGATTATTAAAGCCCAGCAAGGCATATAATACCATTTAATAACGCTTATAAGAGTATCAAATCTTATAAGCAAAACTTATTGAAATTAAGTAGTTTTTTTTTCAAATAAACCCATAATAAAATCTATAATTTTTCTTAAGATTAAAATGATGGCATATATGATAAAAGAGTAGAAGAAAGGATGAAAAAAGTTTCCTTTCTCTTGCATCCTGCTTAGTCTTGACAATGGATCACTTAGTAGGTCTATATGCATTATAAGAGCTAATATCAAAAGAGTTGCTAAATAGATTAAAGCTTCTTTTTTTATTGTAAGTTTAAATTTTTCTAGCATTTAAACTTCCTCTGTTGTATTTTCTTCATCTTCAGTAGCATCTTCTTTTAATTCGATAATAAGCTCTTGCCGCTTAACAGCTAGGTGTTCTAAGATTTCTTCACCTACTTCTTCTCTATCCTGCCAGTCTGATTCTTCAATGATACTAAAAAGTTTCTTGAAATAATCATAATGAGTGTCAGCGCTTGTTACTTTAAAAAAGTAATACCGTCTAAAGCTTATTTCATTTATATCACATATTGCTATCTTTTTGCCTATGCTGTCAGGATAAACATCTTCTTTTATCCAATTTAAAAAAAACTCAGACTCTTTAAACCAATTGTAGAGATGTAAATCTGTGTTTTTAAAAAGATCATAGGTCTGTGTCTGCTCATCATTTAACTCATAAGAGTAGATATTTTTATCTAGTTCAAATGTATCAAGAGCTTCATCATAGATAACAAATTCAAATTTTACGTGCATATAATAATCCTAATTGAAATGTTTTGAAATTTTTTAAAAGGGGAGGAGTGGAGAGGAAAAGATTTTCCTCTCTATTAAATTATGCTCTACCAGAAAGCATACCATACATTGTCATTGGTTTAAGTGCGTAAATTTTCATTAACCAGAATATCCATCTTTCAACTGTTGGGTCTAGTGGAAATGATGGTGTAGGTTTAACAGTCCAGTCAAACTCAGCTAACATAACTGTACCAATATCTGTAATCAGTGGACAAACTGTATAACCAGCATATTTTGAAGGTAATGCTTTGCCTTCCATTTTAGCTACTATATTATCAACAAGAACTTTATACTGTTTTCTTACAGATCCACCAGTTTTACCCATAGGTACTTGCGCAATATCACCAATAGAAAATACATTGTCAAACTTAACATGTTGAAGAGTCTCTTTATTTACAGGAACCCAGCCTTTAGCTGAACCAATATCAGATTCTCCAACTTCTCTTGGAGCTACTGCAGCTGGAGTAATATGTAAGAAGTCGTATGGAACTTCTTTTTTCTCGTGCTTAGAGATAACTTCAAAATCTTTCATAATTGGATCAAAAGGACCTTTTTCTTGCCACTTAGCATCAAATATAGCAACTTTTCTTGCTTTATCAACACCTATAAGGTTATGTCTATAGTGCCATTTAAAACCTTCTCTTATAAATTGACCATGAATTGCATCATGGTACTCAGGTACACCAAACATAGCTCCGCCATTTGGATAGAAAGTAAGTTCAGCATTGTCTCTAGCACCAGCTTCTTTTAGTCTTGCATTTGTAAGATACATGATTTTCTTTGGAGCACCACCACACTTAATAGGTGTACTTGGATGAGTGAAAAGGAATTGTACTTTTTTACCATCTTTAGCATTTTTAGCTAGCTCTATAGCCTTTTGCATCTGTTCCCAAGTTTTCTCAGCACCTTCAGCAGTATAAATTGAACATATGCCATCATCGCCTAAAGCTTCATGAAGTTTTGTATTGTCTCCAGCTGAGTAAGCACGACCAGCTTCCTCTAAACCTTCAAGTCTTTCAAAATCAAGTTGTAAACCTGTAGCTACAATTAAGTAATCATAATCAACAACTTGACCTTTTGCAGTAGTTACTCTGTTGTTTGTTGGATCAAAATCTATAACTTTATCTTCAATTACTTTCGTACCTGCTGGAACAAAATCATCTCTGTCATACTTAATATCATCAATATCCCAAATACCGGCACCAACTAATGTTTGTCCAGGTTGATATGATACTGACAGTTTTTGAGGTTCAATAACAGTAATATCTGGATTTTTAAGATTAAGAGTTAACCTTGCAGCTGTACTCATACCGGCAAGTCCACCACCAACGATTACGATTTTAGCATCAGCACCTGATTTTTTAAGAGGCAGTTGATCTTTTTCCATTGCGTTAGCATTAGTAGCACCCATGAAAAGACCTGCTCCAGAGATACCTGCTAATTTCATAGCGTCTCTTCTACTCATCCCTTTTGAAGATAAATCTTTATCCATCTCCGATAACATATTATTAATATATTTATAATCCATACTTATCCTTTTATTCTTTTAACTTATAATTAGCTGTACAGTATCGTAAATTGATTAATGCAGGACTTAAAAAAAAAGATTTTAAAAAAAAAGATTATAATGTGATAAAATTGTTACATTTATTCACTATGCTATAAAGTAGTCAGAGTGGGAACAATACCCAGAAGGATATAGAGGCTCTTTTTTTCATCTATATAAAATGGTACTGTAAAGCCTTGATTTTGGATATCTTTTATATTTTCATCATTAAAATATATAGACTGTTTATACTTTTTTATTTTGCTCTGCATGTTAACTATAATAGTGTCAAGATACATCTCAAAATTTCTTATATCGAAGTCACTTTGCTTTTTTAATAGCTCTAAAGTCTCTTTTAATTGCTTTTTGTAAAGCTCAGAGGAGAGAACACTCATACCAGGATAGTAAGGGGTAAAATCACCTCTGTCTTGGAGATAATTCTCTAGCTCATTTTGAAGCTGTTTTTTAACATTATTTTGCATAATCATATCCTTCATCTCTCAATTTATAATATTTAAAACAGTAGCTGTCATGCTCAGATATGTCGCAACCTTTACTAAATGCTAGCATTGCTTTTCTTTTATCTATTTTGACACCATCACCACCACGTAAATAGACATATCCAAGGTAACCACAACCTCTAGAGACACCATGTTTACATGCTTTTTTAAATAGTTTTTGTGCTTTTTTAATATTTTGCTTTACACCTTCTCCGGTGTAATATAATATACCTAATTCTACACAAGATAACATTTTTCCATTTTTACAATCTTGTTTGTATTTTTGATTAGCAGATACATTTATGCTTAAAAATATCGCTATTGCTATAATAATTTTTATCATTATATTTCCTTGTTGTGAAGAGTTGTTGAGAGGTGTGTTTGTGAATTGTGGTAGTAAAGATATATGCTGAAAAATCAGCATATATTTAATTATTTTATATTATCACTAATATATTTAGCAAGAGCATCAATCTCTTCATAAGAGAGATCTATAAGTGTACTTTTCATTAAAGCACCATAACCATATTTATTAACACTTCCATATCTGTAATCTTTTAGTTCTTTCGCTAATGAAGCAGCATCAAGACCATTAATTGGAGCATATTCAATTCTAGAAGAACCAGTATATTTAGTTTGCTTTCCATCAGCAGCATGACACTGGATACATGTTTTGTTGTAAATCACTTCACCATTAGCTGGTAATAATACACCTGGTTTGTATACTGCTGCAGCGTCTGCAGCCATCAAAGTAGCACCTGCTATTAATGTAGAAATAATAATTTTTTTCATTTTGAACCCTTAAATTCTGAAATTTATCTCACATTATAATCACAAAAATCTTAAATTAACTAAAAACTATCTTGCTATATATCTATTTTTATATATAATGTTACTTTATAACTTACTCTTTTTGTATATAATGTTACTTTATAATATACAAAATTTTCAATCAATAATAAATTTAAAGAGGCACTTAAATAATGACAAAATTAATGAAAGCATTACTAATTTTACTAACACTGACTTTTACTACTTTGCACGCGAAAAATGGGTATGACTATTACTATTATGGTAACGGTGGCTCTAATTATAAGAAGCTTAACAAAACTTCAATTACTAAGATAGCTAAGGCAGAAGTCAAAAGATTGACCATGAAAAAAAAGATTCCTAAAAGTTGGAAATCGGTACCAATTTCAAAAATTAATAAATCTAATTCTGATGATTGGATGGTTACTTTTAAGAATTCAAAAATTAAAAAACTATCCAAACAAAACTTATACGTATTTGTAGGAATTTATGGTCAGGTAAAAGGTGTCAATTACACAGGTCACTAAGGAGGCAAAGTTATTTATAATATCTTTGTAACCCATCCATAGTTGAACCCATATTTAAAAGAAGCATATCAGCAATAACTAAAGCAGCCATGGATTCACATACTACTGTTCCACGTATTGCAACACAAGGATCATGTCTACCTTTGAGGGAAAAATCAACCTCTTCATCTTGAGATGTAATGGTATGTTGCGTTTTGAAGATTGATGGTGTTGGTTTAAAATAGACATTCACTACAATATCATCACCATTACTAATTCCACCTAAAATTCCACCTGCATGATTAGACTCAAAACCATCCAAGCGTATCTCATCATTGTTTTGTGAACCTAAAGCTTTTGCACTCAAAACACCATCGCCAATCTCTACTGCTTTTACTGCGTTTAATCCCATCATGGCATCAGCTAGAACACCATCAAGTTTGTAGTACATAGGTTGACCAAGACCTACAGGAGCACCTTTAATTAGAACACGTGAAACACCACCTACTGAGTCGTGGTCATTTTTCGCTTTGAGGATTGCATCTTTTTGGGCTTTCTCTTTTGACTCGTCAAGTGCATAGATAATGCTACTCTTTGCTTTTTCATAATCAAAAATTTCGCTTTTGATACCGTGAATTTCACTAATACCGCTAAGAACAGTAATACCTAGTTTATCAAGCATTAGTTTAGCAATTGCACCAGCTGCAACGCGAGCTGCTGTCTCACGTGCAGAGCTTCTGCCACCACCGCGATAATCTCTTAGACCATATTTATGAAAGTAAGTAAAATCAGCATGACCAGGACGAAATACATCCTTGATATTACTGTAGTCTTTAGACTTTTGATTTGTATTATAGATAATCATAGCTATAGGAGTGCCTGTACTTTGACCCTCAAAAACACCGCTGAGTATCTCTACTTTGTCAGCCTCTTTTCTCGCTGTCTCAAACTCGCTTTTTCCAGGTTTACGACGGTCAAGCTCACTCTGAATATAATCTTCATCTATATTCAGTCCAGCTGGAACTCCATCAAGTAAACAACCAATAGCCGTACCGTGAGACTCCCCAAAAGTACTAAATTTTAATTTCATACCAAAACTATTCAATTATTTTCCCTTATTTAGTAGTTCGACAGCCTCTTTAGCTGCTTCTTGTTGAGCAATTTTCTTACTTTTACCTATTGCTCTTGCGTACTCTTTGTCTTGAATGAAAACGCCAACTTCAAACTCTTTAAGATGATCAGGTCCACGGCTTGAGATTACTTTATACTCCGGAGTCACTCCGAATCTAGATTGTGTAAGCTCTTGTAGGGTAGTTTTAAAGTCACGAAAGAGTGAATCCAGTGATATTTCTTCATAGTTTGATTCTATAAGTTCTATTGCAATTCTCTCAGTAGTTTTGAGTCCATCTTCAAGGTAGATTGCGCCCATTATAGCTTCAAAAGCATTTGATAAAAGAGAGGATTTTTCGCGTCCACCATTATTCTCTTCTGCGTTTGAGAGTAGGATATAATCACCCAGGTTTAGTGAGCGTGCAAGTTTGTCAAAACCAGATTCATTAACTAAAGATGCTCTGATTTTTGAGAGTTTACCCTCGTCAGAGTTTCTAAACTTTGTAAATAGGTATTCGCCTACTATTAAGTCTAGTACAGCATCACCTAAAAATTCTAATCGCTCATTATCGTAGGGCTGTTTAAAACTTTTGTGTGTCAGCGCTTCGATAATGAGCTTTTCATTTTTAAACTTGTAACCAAGTTTATCTTCTAAACTGTCTATACTTTTACTCATAATATCCTCTTTTAATTTAATTCAGCGTTCATCTTTTAGGTCTAATTTCATGTAAGTCTATCACATCTTGCATTTTCATCACTGAAAAGAGTTGTTCTCTTCACTAAAATCCTTATGATAATCCTTAGCAATACTCCACTCGACTACAGCAGTGTCAATTGCATGACAACTGCTGCAACGGTGAAATATAAAAGGGTATGTCTGCTTACAGCTATCACATATGTACTCAAAGTTTAGTGTTGCATTTACAGAAGAGCGTTTTAGCCCTATAAGCACATCGAATTCAAACACTGAACTGCCGCTTGCATAGTTCATATCTCCACGAGCACTGTATAACTCTTTGAGATAGCTATTTTGTGAAATTATATCTAAATTCAACTCTTTAGGGCTAAGGCTCCAAAGCAGGTCAGTTAAGCGTTCACTTTTAGAGCTGTCAAAGTTCTCCCAAGCAAGTTTTGGGTCTACACGAAAGAGATACTCAAAAACTAAATAAGTAAGTTGATGTGTTTGAGAGTATATCTCTAGGAGTTTGATAGTTTTTTCCTCGGGTGATAAGCTGGCATCATTTAAAAGAGCTAATGATTGTAAATATGCTTTGTCACTAGTGATATCTTCATTTAACTCTTCGAGTGGTTCTAGAACATCCAAGGCAGAGTTATAATCTCTCATCTGCTCATAGACAAGCAGTAGGTAGTTTAGGGCTTGGGGAGTTCTTGGGGAGTTTTTTAATATCTCTAAAAATATCTGTTTTGCTCTTTCTAAAAAACCTGCCTTGAAATAGGTACGACCGAGTAAAAACATAGTCTCTTTTTTGTTTAAACTACTAGAGACTCTTAGCATCTCATTGTAGATATCTATACTTTTTTCATATTCACCATTTTTGAAATATGAGTGAGCCAGAAGTAACCATGATTTCTCAGAAAGTTCACCACCACTGATAAGTGTTTTTAACTCTTCCTTAGATGGTAGAGAACGAAACTGTCTTAAGAACTTGTCAAGATGTCTTGAGTCCTCTTTTCTTCTGTATCTTCCCCACCAGTATGAGAAAAAAGTGATTATAAAGATGATCGCAAAGAAGATAATTATTGAAAAAAGAGGGTCACGAAATTCGATAAAAAATGTATTCATTAATTATACACCACTATGCCGTAGTCATTTTTAAGATTATAAAAAGTTGAGTCAGAAGTAAACTCTAAGTCTTTAATTTTCCCCAGTTGTATAAGAGAATTTTTGGAAACAAAAATACCGTTTTCTCTAAAAAACTTCTTAATATTTACAAACTTTACATCCTCTACAAATTTATACTCAAACTCTTTGTGAAGCTTCATCTTATCAGATGAGAACAGGTGTTCATTTACATGGAGTTGATCGGATGCATACTTGATGGGAAGGTGCCCTGAGAGGTCTGTGAGAATCTCTTCAACGTGAGAATGTTTCTCCGGAAGTCTGTTTTTTTGTAAAAAAATATATTTATTGTTTAATTTGAGATTTGGTGTATTTTTCCAATACTTGTACGCAGGATTTGAGACACCAAGCTTAGAAGAAATTTCTCTCCAGAGCCAAAAGGAGTTTAGTCTGTTTGGTAAATGTGACATTCTAAACGGCTCCTTTTAAAATCTAGTTAAGTAGATTATATACTTTTTTTAATTAATAATTTCTAATACTAATCTGTGAATCTGGAGAGTAGTAACTCACACTCTCCAATATCAAAACTCTCAACAGCTGATAAGATCTGTATAGATACTGTTTTTAACTCATCAGATTTATTCTTTTTAGCAATTATCTCAACCTCAAGAGCAAACTCTTTTATTATCTCCATGTCACCCTCATTTTTCGCTCTTTTTAGAAGTTCTTGAAGTTTTGGATACTTATTTATAGATATATCTTCTAGATGTTGCTTTTCATTAGAAGAGTACTTTATATCTTTAATCTCACATTTTAAAAATTTACACATAGAGTCCATCAGTACTTCACTTCTTATAGGTTTATGTAAAAAATCATCAAAGATAAGATTCTCTTCATTCTTTTTAGATGATACGACTGAAGCAGTTATTGCCATAACAGGCAGATTTTTAAAATCTTTTATCTCTCTAGTTGCTTCATAGCCATCTTTATTTGGCATTCTAATATCCATTAAAACAAGGTCAATGTCATTCTCCTTTACAGAGTCAACAGCTTCTTGACCATCTTTTGCTTCTAAGACAACTAAGGAAGTGTTTTGCAGATACCCTTTGATTAGACTTCTGTTTAATTCAATATCATCTGCTACTAAAACAGTGGCTTTTTCAAAGATAACTTCTTTATTTCTTGTACTTAGTTTAGATGATGCTTCATCACTGATTTTTACCTCTCTAATGGTGACTATAAAGGTAGAACCTACACCTTTTTGACTTTTTAAAGTGATAGAACCATGCATAAGTTCAACTAAACTCTTAACTATAGAGAGACCAAGTCCTGTACCGCCATACTCTTTGTTACTCTGGTTTGAGTGTTGAGAGAATGCTTTAAACATTTCATCTTGCTGAGACTTATCCATGCCCACACCACTATCTTCAACTTCTAAAATTAGATTTGTGTATCCGTTGTTAGTTGAAGAGGAAGTTATCTTTATATTGATAAAACCCTCTTTTGTAAATTTTAGAGCATTACTCATGAGGTTAAAGAGAACTTGTCTAACTCTTACTTCATCAATGATAAGTGTTTTTGGTACTGATCTGTCTACAACAATATTGAGATGGAGTGCTCTAGCTTTAGCTTTTTGCATAAAGATACTCTCTATTTCGTTCGCAATAACTCTAATGTCTGTTGGAAGATACTCGATTTCCAGTTTTCCAGCTTCAACTTTTGATAAATCCAAAATATCATTGATAATTGTGAGAAGTATCTTGGAACTGTCTTGTACAGATTTGATATAGTTTTTATTCGTAATATTTGTTATATTTTTTTCTAGTAAATCAGTAAAACCGATAATAGCATTCATCGGTGTTCTAATCTCATGAGACATATTCGCTAAAAATTCTGATTTCATGCTGTTTGCAGACTCGGCTTCTTCTTTTGCCTCTTGTAGCTCTAGTGTTCTAATCTCAACTAGCTCTTCAAGATTTCTGTTTACAGAGCTTAGTGCCTCTTTTGTTCTGTAGAGTTCCTTATGTGTTTTATCCATATTTGTCACTATTTTGTGAAGTACAAACCATTGAAACAGTACAAACGCAGCATGAAGAAAGACTATATCTAAGCCGCATCCATAGTTGAAAATAATAATAGGAGTGTCAAAAATTGCTATATTATACGCTTGAAGATAGTTAAATATCAGATGATGAATAATTATAAAAGTTGCGCCAAGAGAGAGAATTTTATAATCTTTATAGATTACTAAAAAAGCTAAAGCGACAAAGATATGAAAGTGCATCTCTATACGACCTAAACTCTGCTGCATCATAATGATAGAAAATGTCATAAGTACTAAAGCTATAACATATCTATAGTTTTGTGTACCTCTGAAGGATTTATAGGAGTAGTATGTAATAGCAGAGAGTAATCCTCCACCAATAAATCCAAGTAGATAGGCATCAAATAAAAATCCGGTTATTGTTGATACTATAAACCAGTGAAATAGTACAAGTTTGAGCATAAAAATGTCAGCGTGTTCTGATCTCTCTTGCAAGGCTAAATTATTCATATAAAAGACCCCTTATATCTGAATTTATCTGTTTGAAATCATATGGATAGGAGTTGTATATATATCGTAACTCTTTTTTATCTTGAGTTTTTTTGACTATATAAATATTTGCTGTGTGGTCATACTCTGCTTGATCCATAAGAGATTGAGAGAAGTAGACATCAAAGGCTTTTGTGTAGTCTCTTAAAACACTACTAGTTAGATAAATCCCTTTGAAGTTAGGATTGAAATATTCTGCAAATCTTGCTGGCAGTTCTTTGTCCTTTGGAACTGATATATCTAAAAATTCGACGCCAATTTTTGTTTTCATATCTGCATCTAAGCTCTCAAAAAAAGTGTTTAAAGATTGCAGTCTTGGGGTACATATATCACTGCATCCTGAGTAACCAAAAAAGAGTATCTGGATATTTTTCTCATCATTAAGTATAAGTGGTAAGTTTACCTCTTTGTTGAGGACTACTCTTGAGATGCCTTTTGTGAAAAATGTTGGGATAATCATTATGAGTATAGAGATTGCCACCACTAAGATAAGCATTGAAGCGGATTGAATCTTAGTTTTCATTATTTAGAGTAAAGATGTTTTATTTTTATAATTTCATTTATGTTTTCTAAAAAAATATCAACCAGTTTAGGTTCAAAAGATTTCCCACTTTCAGATTTTAAAAACTCTAAGACTCTCTCCATCTCCCAAGCTTTCTTATAAACTCTCTCATGGCTCAGTGCATCAAATACATCAGCAATTGCAGTTATACGTCCAAACATATGTATATCTATACCTTGTAATCCTCTTGGATAACCGGTACCATCCCATTTTTCATGATGTTGATGTGCTATCAGGGCTGCAGTTTGTAAAAGAGGATGTTTAGATTTGTGAAAGATTTCCCAGCCGTAAACCGTATGCTCTTTCATCGTTTTAAACTCTGTCTCTGTCAATTTTCCGGGTTTTAAAAGAATGTTGTCCGAGATGATTACCTTTCCTATATCATGCATCGGTGAAGCCATCTTTAAAAGATCTGTATCACTCTCGCTGCATCCATACTCACGTGCTAGTAGTTCAGAATAAAGAGCTACTCTGTTTACATGGTCACCTGTCTCTTTTGAACGCCACTCACCAAGTTCACCCAGAGTACTTAAAACCTCTTCTTGTGTCGCAACAATATCTTCTCGAAGTTCAATCTCTTGTGTAACATCAATACGCATACTAATATATTCAACTATCTCATTTTCATAGTTTAAGATGGGTATTATAGTAGCTTCGACAAAATAGGCACTTCCATCTTTGGCTCGGTTTTTAACTAAGCCGTTCCATATCTGCTTATCTTTTATCGTTTCCCACATATGTTTAAAGATACTCTTACTTACATCCGGGCTTCTAACTATGTTGTGGTTTTTACCTATAAGCTCTTCTCTGGAGTATTTAGAAATTTCACAAAATTTATCATTGACATAAGTAATAACACCTCTTGTATCTGTTTTAGAGACTAAGGAGCCTGCATCCATCGCCAATTTATACTGTTCGAGTAGGTATTTAGTATTATCTACTTCTTTGTGTAGTTTTTCTTGTGCCAAAAAAAGATTAACATGAGTCTTTACTCTATGAAGAAGTTCTGATTCATCAAAAGGTTTGGTA
>Ga0209633_10003683_pt1 | contig 14083 bp, 11 predicted proteins | sample Cruoilmetagenom1_FD_187290 | JGI IMG/M metagenome (GOLD analysis project Ga0209633, IMG submission 187290) | Oil polluted marine microbial communities from Coal Oil Point, Santa Barbara, California, USA - Sample 1 (SPAdes) (version 2) | ecosystem: Environmental > Aquatic > Marine > Oil seeps ... | reverse complement strand
TTTCGACCTCCGAACCACCATCAACCAGGAAAAGAAACGCCGAATCGCCAAGGAAGCGGTAAGCTTCATCAAGGATGGTGAAACTATATTCATTGATGGCGGCACCACAACTTTCCTGATGGTTGAATTCCTATCATCATTTACACTCACCGTTGTCACAAACTCTTTCGCCGTGGCCAGTCATCTCCTCAACCACTCAAACTGCACCATCATCCTACCTGAGGGTATTGTTGATCCCGAATCTCAACTCATTATGAGCAACCTCGCCCCGGATCCCTTTCAGAATTATGCCGCATCCAAGGCCATTATGGGCATCCAGGGCATCACTGAAACCTCATTAACTAACTCTGCTCCCCTCATCATCCAGTCCGAGAGAGCCATGATTTCACACTCCCAGGAACTCATCATCCTTGCTGATGATTCAAAATTCGGCCATGTAGGAAGCATGACACTCTGCTCTGTTGAAAGGGCATCTCGGATTATCACAACAAAAGAAGCCGACCCAGAATTGACGGCCAGACTTTCGGACAAGGGAATTGAAATTATCAAAATCTGATACTACCTCAATCGATTTATTCTCTATAAATAATTAAAGAAGCACTTTTAAAAGCGCTTCTTTAATACAAATGAGTCTTTAGTATGAAATACTTCCTGAATTAAATCTTCCTGGAAGAAACCTTTTTCTTCTCTTCCATTACCGAGAACAGAAGTAGTGATAGAATAAGAATTAATCCCAAAGTGAAATTATAGATATTCCCACTAAAATTAAGCAGTGAAAAACCCTTCTTAAGAACACCGATAATAATAATCCCGATGAGTGTTCCTCTCATGCTTCCGATACCTCCCATGGTGGATGTTCCACCCAGAAGTACTGCGGTAATCACTTCAAAGTTCATGTTATCACCCATACTGGTTTTAGCAGCAGAAAATCGTCCCAGATAAACAATGGCAGCCATTCCGCAGAGCAATCCCAGGAATGTGTATATGCCAAGAAGGATTTTTTTCGTATTCACACCAGAATAGATAACAGCATTCTCGTTAAATCCCATGCCTTTTAGATTTCTTCCAAGCACCCCTCGCTCATAGATAAAATCGAGAATAAAGAAGAGTACCAACAAGTAAATAAATTGGACAGGCAGGAATCCAAAAAGCCTGGTTGTTGATATCTTCTGCAAAACATCGGGGAAACCTGCATAGTTATTGGATCCGGCAATTATCATGGAGAGTCCCCTGTACAGATACATCGTGGCTAATGTAGTAACAAGTGATGGTATACGGGTTCGGGATATAATCAGACCATTGAAAAAACCGCCTAGAGTTCCAGTAACCAGAGTAAAAGCTATAGCTAAAGCCAGATTTTGAGTAGTCGCCCAAGTTAATCCAAAGACAATACCGCTCATCTGCAGGTTATAACCAACACCGAGGTCGATACCTCCAGTTGTAATTACAAAAGTCAAGCCCAAAGCCATCAGTCCGATTTCTCCAACAATGGCAAATACGTCAAAAAATACTCGCGGTTTAAAAAATACCGGTTCAATGATTCCGAAAATCATAACTACGACAAACAGGGCAATGACGAGAATCGTCTGATGGCTTAAATATGATGTAAAACTTTTCTTCTTAAAAGTACTCATCATACGGCTCCTTCGGAGGCTTTCAGTCTTTTCTTCTTCCAATTGGAAAAATCAGCTACTGTAATAAATACGGCGATTAAAATAATTATACCCTGGAGGGCGAATTGATAATAATCCTGAAATCCAAGATAAATCATGGCAATGGTAATGAGATAAACAAACATAGCTCCAAGAACGGCACCAGTAATTTTACCTGAACCGCCAAAAATGCTCACACCTCCTACCAGTGCAGCAGAAATAAAGAACAATTCACGTCCGATAAACATCGAGGGCATTACTTCATTTCGGGTTAAAGCTCTTAGAAGTGCAGAGATACCGATAAGAAATCCTTCAATGAAGAATACCTTGATAACGATACGATCCGGATTGATACCGCTGTAAACCGCCGATTGAACATTACCACCTACAGCATACAACTTTTTACCGAATTTCGAATAAGCCATGATAAAGATAAAAATAGCAGCTACTACTACAGCCACCAGGAAGGTATACGGGATGATACCAAACAAACGGGCCCGGCCGAACCAAGTGAATCTTGGTCCCAGATTCTCGATCCATCCTGATTGAGGCAGGAAAGTTGCATAAAAGCCAACATGAACCATGTTCATCGCCAAGGTAACAACAATTGAGGGAACCTTGAACTTTACCGTAAGATAACCGTTCAGGCCTGCCAGCAAAGTACCAACAAGGATGGCAGCAGGCACAAAGATAATCATCGGTGCACCAGCTTTAACCAGAGCTCCTGCAGTATAAGCGACAAATCCGCTGATGGTTCCGGCTGAGATGTCGATATTACCCGTAAAAATAATCATTGACAGCCCGATTGCCGCAACCATAGTTGGACTTACATCCAGCATAAAGCTGTATATTCCGGATTTACTGGAAAAATTAGTTGTCAATGACAGGAAGAGAATAAAGGCTGCCACAATAATGGCAAGCAATCCCTCCCGGGTCAGTTTCGGTTTCTTGATTAGACTCATTGCATCACCTTTTTAGAGTGCCATACCCAGGATTTTCTCCTGAGACATCTCGCCGCGCATCACTTCGCCGGCCATCCGGCCTTCTTTCATGACAAAGACTCTGTCGCACATTCCCAGGATTTCCGGAAGATCGCTGGAAATCAGGATAATAGAACGACCTTCGGAAGCAAGAGTGCTGATAATACGGTGCAGCTCACTTTTAGCACCCACATCAACTCCACGGGTTGGTTCATCCAGAATCAGGATCTGAGGGTCAATCACCAAAGCTTTAGCTACCGAGACTTTCTGCTGATTACCACCAGAGAGGTTCTCAACAATAAAATCACTGTCCGGGGTCTTAATATCCATTTTCTTAATAGAGTCTTCGGTATATAAGTCTTCTTCATTCCTGCGGATAATGCCGAAGATATTAGAAATCTTCGGTTGGAGTTTCTGAGTGAGGTTCACCTTTACTGACATTTCCAAAACCAGACCGAACGTTTTCCTATCTTCAGATATATAGTCAACACCATGCTTCTGAGCTGAACGATAATTCGGAAAGGATACCTTTGTGTTGTTCAGGTAGAGTTCACCGCTATCCAGTTTTGTAAGACCACAGACTGCCAGAGCTAACTCAGTACGACCAGCACCAGCCAGTCCGGCGATACCCAGAATCTCACCCTTACGTAGATTGAAGTCTATATTGTTGAGGATTCCTTCCTGATTGAGACCCCTTGCCTCGAAAATCACATCTCCGATATCGACTTCTATTTTGGGATAAAGGGTATCAAGATTTCTACCCACCATCCAGGTTACCAGCTTATCTCTGTTCGTTTTAGCGACATCTTCAGTTTTGATAAACTGACCATCACGAAGAACTGTCACCCGATCACAAACTTCAAAAATCTCGTCCAGTCTATGGCTGATATAGAGCATCGAATGCCCTTCTGTTTTCAGTTTTCTTATTGTACCGAAAAGAGTATCAACCTCCTTACTCGTTAATGCGGCGGTGGGCTCATCCAGAATGAGTATGGGTGAATCGAATGTAAGAGCCTTGGCTATCTCAATCATCTGTTTAGTAGCCACACCCAGATTGGAAACAATGGCATCCAAATCTATATCCATTCCCAGCCTCTCAAAGATAGCTGAAGCCCTGCGGCGCATGGAGGGATAATCATTAATCTTGATCATCTTCAAAAGAGGCGTAATAGGTTTCTGCATCTCGTGTCCCATGAAGATATTCTCCAGGACTGTAAGTTCAGGAAATAGGCTTGATTCCTGATAGATGATAGCGATCCCCCTGGCATATGCATCATTGGGATTCTGGATGCTGTAATCCTCGCCATTCAGGATCATATTACCGCCGTCAGGCTGATAAACGCCGCATATAATCTTCATCAACGTCGATTTTCCTGCACCATTCTCACCACAAACGGCATGTACTTCACCCTGACGGAGGTCCAAAGACACATCAATGAGTGCTTTTACACCGGGAAAGGATTTCTCAATACCGTCGATCACCAGAATAGGTTTTTCATTCATGGGATTAACTCACTTAAAATGCGTAATTTACGCTGTACAAATAGGATTATAGATTGGAAAGAAACCGACCGGAAGTCTCCTCCCGGCCGGAAAGCTAACTAAGGATGATTACTTTAGAAAGTATTTCATTCCGTGGTCATCAGTGGGATAGCCGCGGAAACGATCAATATTGGAAAGATTCCACACGATCGGAGGCCCTAAAATAACTTCGTTATCAGCCAGGATTTTATGACCGGCAGAAGGATAGTTCACAACAGAACCATCTACGAAGCTGGTAGTCATATTTTTGCCGCTCAGAGGTGACTTGTAAGTAGATCCAGTAGGTGCATTTCCTTCCAGAACATCAACTGCCAGATACATGGTAAGGTAGCCGAGATCGAAGGGCTGCCAGAGAACAACACCAGACATTTTACCGGCTTCCATATCGGCCCGTGAGCTTTCAGGAACACTAATACCAACAATTTTGATTTCGTCTTCTATGCCCAACTGATCCCGTGCAGAGGAAACTGCAGGAACGGTGTTTGAAGAGAGGGCTACAATACCTTTTATATCATTGTTGGCACTCAAAAGAGCTTTAACTTTCTCATCAGCTGTACCCTGATCATTTCCGGCATAAACAATTTCATTGTCGTTTTTCAACAGGTTAATATGGCCATAGTCACTATTCATTTTGGACTCATACTCTTTAATTATAGCTTTGAGCCATGCATTCTGGTTGGGAGAGTCATTGGTTGTTGAAACGAGTGCAACAGTGGCTTTGTTGGAGGCGGAATAATCGGCTTGAAGTTCACCTGAAATACCTTCAAAAACAGCAATGCCGATCGCATCAAACTCACCCTGGTTAACAAAGTAATCACGGGAGTCTTTATTTACATCAGCATCCCATGTAATAACTTTGATACCCATGTCCATGGCTTCTTTCAGAGTGTTTGCATAACTTTCAGGGTCCAGTGCGGATACGAGAATAGCATCATACCCTTTGTCGATGAAGCTCTGTATATAGTTCTTCTGGTTGGCTGCGGATGTCTGAGACATGGTATCGCCAATCCAGTCAAACTGAACATTTCCCAGTTCATCAGCAGCGGTCTGAAAACCATTCCGGCACGCGATAAAGTAATCTTCAGCAATGAACTTGGGAATTACTCCGATTTTATAGACTTTGTCACCGCTATCGGCATCACTGCCACCGTTTGCAAAGACCGGCATCATCACCATTGCGATAAGTGCCAGAATAATAACTGATTTTTTCATATCAGCCTCCTTGATAATTATCCGGACCTAACCAGCCCGTTAATTCATACTAAACTAATACAATCAGTTGTCAAGCGCAATCTTCCTATTTTAATCAAAAATAATTACTTTTGATTAATTATGACCGTTACGTATCGCGAATAGAGGATTTTGAAGTGTCTACATGAACTCCGTTGAGTCATCATCATCATTTTCAATCAAAGCCGCCAACTCCGGAAATTATCGATTCAGTACTCGGTCGGCATCACGGACATAGAGCTCCCGAACCGCCTTTATCGACCATTCAATCTCTTCTTCCAGCTTGAAATCCGAATAGTCCCGACCCAGTTTAGGTCCGGATGTTTCCAGATAACCAATGGGTTCCAGGCAGGGAAAATCGCCGGATTGCCCCTCGACCAGATCTCGAATAGAGCCAAGGTCAACAATGCCTTTTTTCATATCTTCAGGGGAAAATCCGAAGGTTGAATTGAATATACTATCTGTGTTTTTGATATGGAATTCCCACATCCAGGGTATGCAGTGCTGGAAAATATCCATATTGTTCTGAACGATGTTTCCATTTTGGTCGGCGTAACCATGGGACATATCCGCACAGAGATAAACTGGAACCATACCCTCGGGGTCCCCAGACCTTGCGGTCTCCATTGTTGTCATGAACTGAGTGATTTCTTCCTTAGTGCTTGGCGGCTCGGCGAGGCAGGACATTGGCTCAATGGTGAGAGCACCCAATCCTGCTTCACACGCATACCGGGAAAGCTCAATCATAGCATTCTGGTAGTTTTTGATCCCCTGTTCTTTGTATTCCATATTGTCACGGAGGACAGAACCCGGATTTGAACCCACCGCTTCAGCTCCCAGGATAAAGCCGATTTCAATATAACGGCGATAAGCATCCATTGCAGCCTTCTGCATATCAGAATCGTCAAAGAAAAATCCTCCCAATTCCCGGTGGGTGGTGAAACAGCTGCGGATCCGTATGCCGTGATCGTCGGCCATTCGGCGCAGCCTCTGAAAATAACGATCCGGAAGACTGTACATCTCAAAAAACGAACCAAATTGAAGGTTCCTGACATCCAGCCTGTCCATCAGTTTAAACAGCCATTCATAGCTGTAACGGTATTCTATTGGGTCGGCTTTAAGGCCGATTTCATAATTCATTATTTAATTACCGTCTGTAAAAATGACTTTGTTGTACCAGAGAGTCTTCTTAAACATGGATTCAAGCACTTCAGGACCCTCATCAAGACCGATACGGTGACTTATAAGCGGCTCAAGATTCAATTCATTCTGCATTGCCGCCAGTACCCGTGTCCATTCATCCCTGCCCCTGGGTGCCACTTTGCTGTTCCAGGTTGTATGGATGGTAATTTCCCGGCGAAGCATAGCTGAAAATTCCGGCTCCGGCAGAGTAAAATCACCGTGAATATTGCCCATGAACACCACCTGGCCGAACAGCCCGGCGGAACCAAGAGCCTGACGAAACGTCAGAGGCAGACCGCAGGCTTCAATCACCACATCAGCACCTCCCCCGGTAATATCCCGGATCGCTTCAACGGGATTGTCTGCAATGGGATCGATGACAGAGAAACCCATGTTTTCAGCGATGTTTCGTTTCTTTTCGTCCGGTTCGGAAACAATAACCGACCGGCAGCCCCTCATCCGCAGCCATTGGGCAGCCATATTGCCGATGGGGCCGCCGCCGATAACTGCTGCTGACATTCCGGAACTGATATCAGGTTTATCAACAGCATGATAAGCTACGGCACAGGGTTCTGTCATGGAAGCATGAGCCGGATCAACACCCTCAGGGACCGGGAGGAGATTGAATTCGGGTACTGAAAGATATTCCTGGAACCCACCATCCCTTCTGGAACCGAAGTAATCGTAATTCTTCGATAAGGCGTATTCGCCGATCTGGTTGACAGACTCACTCATGTCAGGGAGCAAAGGGAATATTGTTACAAGAGCCCCTTTCGCGAAGGAACTTTCAGAGGATGGCTCTTCAACAATCCCCGAAAGCTCATGCCCCATAACCAAAGGATAATGATAGGCCCCATTCTGAAACCCCCGGGGTATATCCGAACCGCATACACCGGCAGCACAAACCCTTACCAGAGAAGAATCAGGGCTGAGAGGTTCAGGAGGAGAGCTGTTCAGAACTTCAAGCCGACCATTGGCCAGCAGTGTTAAAGCTTTCATAATATATAAACAGGTTATACTCAGTTTCGGTCGTTGTCAATCACTTCCATTCATATCTAATCATATTCGATTCATTTTAATTGACAATACACAATTATTAGTCCAATATAAATAATTAATATGAGCGATACGAACAGAACTATCAAAATCTCTCCATCCATGATGTGTGCGGACTTCCTCAATCTTGCCGAAGACATCAAAATAATTGAAGAATCCGGTTTCGATTATCTGCACATTGATATAATGGATGGCCATTACGTCCCGAACCTCACCCTGGGACCAAGTTACTGTGAAAAAATCAAACCTGTTACCAACCTGCCGCTGGATATACACTTGATGGTAGAGGATGTGGATCATTTCATCCCCATGTTCACTCCTTTCAGCGGCTCCACTATTACATTTCATCCCGAGGGATGCCGTCACCCGTTAAGATCAATCGAGACAATCCGCTCAGCAGGATGCCGTCCGGGGATCGCTGTAGACCCGGCTCAGCCCCTGGAAGTACTGCGTCACATGCTGCCCGTAATCGACTTTATCCTGTTAATGACGGTGAACCCCGGCTATTCAGGAGGTAAACTCGTTCCTGGCGCCATTGAAAAAATCAGCGAGTTCGCCCGTTACCGGGACGGGAAGGGAATAAACCTTGAGATAGAGATTGACGGAAATGTGAGTTGGGATAATATCCCGAAGATGATCGATGCAGGTGCAGATACCCTTGTAGTCGGCACATCATCTCTATTTGGAGTCAAAGAAAATCGACAGCAGGATGCCGACAGGCTTCTGAAATTGATAGGCCGAAGATAAAAATTCATTTCAATATGAGGAGAAAAACCAAATGACTAGTAGAGAACGTGTACTTCACTCCTTTGGAAAAATCGATGGAAACCCTGACCGCCCACCATTGCAGTTTGATCTCTGTAGAGAGCTCACCAACCATTTCGGCGAAAAACTCGGAATCAAACCTGATTATGCCCTCTCATATTACGAGGATCTCACCTATCGCATCTCGGCTAACGATATCCGTACCAAAATGGGGAGCGATTGTGTCGTAGTCGGCGGTACTGTTGCCGACAGTTTTAAACCGAAACATATCCGGGATGATATCACCCTGAACGAATTCGGCATGGAGATGAAACCCACCTCCCTGTATATGGAAGTTGTAAAATGCCCACTGGTTTCCGCATCATCAGTTAAAGATATCGAGATCTATCCATTCCCGGATCCTGCAGCTCCCGGGCGATTCGTTAAAGCAGAAAGAGACATCGAGAAGTACAAAGACAGCCATTTCATCATCGGTGATGTGGAACTCAGTCATTTTGAACTGGCCTGGCATCTTACCGGCCTATCAGAGTATATGATGGCTCTGGCCCTGGAAGAACCCTGGATAGAAACCCTTAACGATAAAGTCGAAGCCTGGACCAACTCTCTTGCACACTCCCTGGCGTCAAGAGGCGTCGATGCCATCTGGTTCGGTGAAGACCTTGGGACTCAAACCTCTACGCTGATTTCCCCGGATATGTGGCGAGAACGCTTCAAACCCCGGCACACCCGGGTTATCAAATCCCTGAAGGATAAATATCCCGAACTCCTCATCATCATGCATTCTGACGGTGCCGTAGCTCCCCTGGTGGATGATTTCATAGAAATCGGTGTGGATATCTACAATCCGGTACAGCCCAATGTAGCCGGTTCAGATCCCCAGGAGCTGCAAGATAAATTTGGAGACCGAATCCGTTTCTTCGGAGGTATCGATCAACAGGAATTAATGCCTTCAGGGGATACCAATGCATTGGGAGCAGAAATCAAACGCCGGGCTGATATAATGGGGGAAAATGGAAACTATCTGATGGCCCCGGCGCATATTATTCAAGCCGATGTGGCTCCTGAAACTGTGGAAGCCATGATTGATGCAGTGAAAGCCCTGGACTGAAGGAAGCTGCAATATGGATAAGCAGCCAAGGATTTCTTGGTATAAAACAAAGCTGGACAGAGAGAAGTTAAGAGAACTCACCAAGAGGAGTAATCTCCGGGGATTACTGCAAATCCTGTCTCATATTTTCATTGTCATCGCTACAGGATATTTTACTTTTTACTCATTCAACAATCTGTCCTGGCCAATCACCGTTGCTGCTCTGTTTCTCCATGGAACCATATTCAATTTTCTGGGGATGTTTACCGGAATCCATGAGTTGTCACATAAAACAGCCTTCCGATCAGAAACAATTAATGAATTCTTCTACTTCATTCTGGGCATTCTAACCTGGAACAACATCCATAAATTTCGGGTAAGTCATAGAACTCATCATCAGCTTACGGTTTTCACAGGTAGGGATCTAGAAGTAGTTCTTCCTGAGAAGTTCCGGCGTATCGACTGGTTGTTCATGTTCACTATTAACCCTTTTTCCGGAGCCGGCGGGGTGCCCGGTGTCCTCTCCATGATTTGGGAAACAATACGTTACGCATTCGGCAGTTTTAACAAACAGTGGGAGATTATGCTCTTTCCTGAATCGAAAATGAAAGCACGACGGCAAATCTTCAATTTCTCACGATTAACCCTCATCTTCCATATTGTTACAGCGGCATGGTTTATTATTTCGGGAAACTGGATACTCTTCCTGATTATTAACATAGGCAGTTACATCGCCCCATGGCTTGCCATACTGAGCGCATTGCCTCAGCACATCGGTTTATGTGGAGATGTACCTGACTGGCGCAAGAATTGCAGGACAATGATACTGAATCCCGTTGTGCGATTCTTCTATTGGAATATGAATTACCATATAGAACATCACATGTATGCCAGTGTCCCGTTTTACAGGATGAAAGAACTTCACGAGGAAATAAAGCACGATTGCCCGGAACCATCACAGGGACTGATTAAAACCTGGCGCAAACTGATGCCTGTTATACGAAAACAGCGTACTGACCCCAGGTACTGTATCAGCCCTGTAATACCCTCAAAATAACTAATATTGAAGAAACTCCCCAATTTCAAAATCTGTTCTATTGGTTTCTGTCGGTTCTACTCCTGCTTACTCCCAGTCAATAATAACCTTCAGGCTGTCGGAATCCGATGCCCTTGAAATGGCCTGAAGTATCTGTGAAGGTCTGAATCTCTCGTTATCCATCGTCATCAGGCTCAGAAGCGGCAGCTTCTTTGAATTGATCAGTTCATGGGACAGACCGATGCCATGCATAACCGATCCATGAGTCGCCTGGTAGCATTGAAGCTTATAATGGACATCATTATTCAGGTCTACTTCATGGAGGATATTCGGTTTTCCATCTGCCCCTTTTACTCCGGCATGAGCGTCGAGAACGGTAGCATAACCCATGAGGTCTGTAGCGAGGCGGTAAGCCGCTTCCGCGGAAGCATTCACCATAATGAAATGGGGCTCGTTAAAAGGCCGGCATTCTTCCAGTATTCTGTCCCGGATGTCGTCAGTCCATGGAAGGCCCACAACCTTATCGTTTCCAAAATCCCGGATAACCCTCTCCAGGCGTTCAACTCCACGGTTGATAACAATAACTTTACGCGCACCCATAGCAAGAGCACTCTGAAGAGCATAAGTGCTTTGGGATCCTGCACCGATGAGAACAACAATCCGGTTCTCGATGCAGTTGTTCACCCGGGTCATACCTTCAAGGTTGCATGCCAGAGGTTCCAGATGACAGGCTTCATCAGGAGTTACGGCAGGGTTAAATTTCATTATCGGGCCCAAATCAACAAACCAGTCAGGGAGTATTGCATATTCCCGGGCGAAACCGGGAAACTCATGACCGGTGGCCTGAGTGTTCGGGCAGCTTGTCCAATCTCCTGTACCCTTATCACCGCAATAGATACATGATCGGTCTCCACAAGGAATATCACAGCCCAGACCCACAAGGTCACCAACCTGGAACTTCGTTACACCATCGCCCACTGCTTCAATCCGGCAGCTGGCCTCATGAAGGATAATCGCCGGCCACTGCTTAATCCTGGGCAAGCCCTGCTTGTAGATAACAACATCTGACTGGCAGACTGAAGTACGGAGTGTTTTCAAAAGTATTTCACCGGGACCAGGCTCACCGATCGATTCCTGGACTGCAGTGAAAGTACCGTTGGGTTTATCAAGATAATAGACTAAATTATTCATTTCTAATCATTATTGCCATTACAACCATGTTTTGACAAGCATTTCAAGTCATATATGATTGATTCTGATTGATAATTTTGTTTGATTCTATTATCAAATACCCATCAGCAGCACTGCTGCAGCAAAAGCCGGGATTGAAATCACCGTACTTAAGGAGAGAATCCCGGAGACGAGACCCTGCTCATCTTCTTTTGCCGCCAGGGTAACAACAAAGGGCGGCGGCAGGAGCAGCATCGTCAGAAAAGCCATAGATGTCAGATTGTTCTTAACCGGAAGATAACGGATTAACAGAAAAGCCAATCCCAGTAATACGGCTTTCCTGATTAAGACAAATGTCAGGGCCTTACCCATCAGATTACGGGAAAAAGTCAGCTCGTAACCGATGGCAAGGGCAATAACCGGGACTGTAAGATTGCCCAGTATTTCAAGGAAACCGGAAACAGGGGAAAAGGGAACTGGTGAAATATTAAAAAACCGGCCGAGACTGCCCAGAACCAGGCCGGACGCTATCGCCCATATCACCGGACTGAGTAGTACATTTCTCAGAGCGGCTTTTACCGTTCCGCTCCCATTCACCACAGCCCCGCTGCGTGAAAGAAGCATCGGCATGAGAACAATAAACACAAAAAGAACCTGACCGAGGTCAACAGATGCAAAAACCGGAAGAGCCGTATCACCGAACACCGATAAAAAGAGTGCATAACCCAGCATGCCCGCCTCAAAGCCGCTCATCATATAACCGCGGATATCACCATTACGGCCGACAATCCGCATCAGAATCATAGCCCCTGCCAGAAGAACCCCGCAAAGAACAAACATCATCAGGGCCAGCAGTAACTCATCACCACCGGGTTCCAGACTCAAAAATGCCCGAAACAGCAAAGCCGGCAACGTAATATTCGCCACCAGTTTTTTCATCTGAGAAGCTGTCTGAGCTGATAAAAAACCGGTACGCCGGAATACATATCCCAGAATAAAAAGAAGAAAAACGGGGAGTACTTTACTGATAATCTCAAAGCTGTTCATAGAAGCCATGATAGCCCGATAGCTTCAAGAGGGACTACTTCAAAGCTTCGATAGTTTTAAAAGGAAGAGTGACTTTAAACTCTGCGCCGCTCAACACCCGGGATACACCAACCTCAATACGGCCCCCATGAGCCTTTGCAATCTCACTGCTGATGGCAAGTCCCAGTCCTGAACCACCGGAGGAACGGTTTCTTGAAGCATCCACCCGGTAATAGCGCTCAAACACTTTCATTCGGTCTTCCTCGGGAATCCCCGGTCCGTCATCTTCCACATTCAGTTCAACCCGATCGGCCTGTCCGGTCTCAAGTCGGATACTGATAATAATTCGCGACTTCGCATAACGAAGTGCATTTGAAAGCAGGTTGCTCAGCAGACGCTGCAGTTTCCCCCTGTCGCCGCTCACCACCGGCAGTTCAGAGGTATTGGATTCTGCAATTTCAATATCAATTTTCCCACGGCGGATGGCCGGACCTGAGGCCTCTATTACCTCACGAATCAAATCATCCAGGTTCAAATCTTCCCGGGATAGCCCTATTTCAGGAGATTCAAGATCGGCCAGCATTTTCAACTCATCAACCAGATGGATCAGGCGGTCAGACTCGGCTGCCAATGCCAAGAGACCTTCACCGTCCATCGGATAAATACCCTCTTCCATCATTTCAATACGAGTACGAATCAGACTCACCGGTGTCCGAAGTTCATGGGCCGAGTCGGCAATAAGCCGGCGGCGCTGGTTATCCGCAGATTCCAGAAACTCAGTCATGGAGTTAAAGCCCCGGGAGAGGTCGCCCAGTTCATCACTGCGGGAATCGGGAACTCTCACCGTTAGATCGCCGCTCTCTACCTTTCGGGTTGCCGCATTCAGGATTATTACCGGACCCAGGATATGCCTGGTTAGTATCAGACCGAGCAGCATAGCAAAAATAAAAATAATCCCTGTTACCAGCCAGGTTATCAAACTTGCCGTCTGCAGAAAAAAGACATCCGGGGGTTTATGGGGATCGGGGATCATTCGCCCGATATAAAGATAACCAACTACATCATTTTCGTTTCTGATACTGGTTCGCTCCAGATTATTGCCATCAATTCGATTCAGGCCGTAACCGGAGGTATCCAGAAGTACATGGCCGCTAAGATCTGTCACCACCATACGGTCGGGTTCCATATGCTCCATGGGCATCCTTCTGCCCATCATCATTCCCGTTTGAGGCATTCTCATTTGTGAATCCTGAAACGGCAGGAAGAATGGAGCTACAGACGGGGGCAACGGAGGGGGTGTTTCAGAAGTTCCGGCTTCTGCTGTCCACTCACCCAGAGCCGGGGAAAGAGATTCGGC
>Ga0209633_10003682_pt1 | contig 14085 bp, 9 predicted proteins | sample Cruoilmetagenom1_FD_187290 | JGI IMG/M metagenome (GOLD analysis project Ga0209633, IMG submission 187290) | Oil polluted marine microbial communities from Coal Oil Point, Santa Barbara, California, USA - Sample 1 (SPAdes) (version 2) | ecosystem: Environmental > Aquatic > Marine > Oil seeps ... | reverse complement strand
AACCGTTGTCCAACTGGAACAATTGCACGGCCTTTTTCATATTTGCGTCATAGCTTTGCGAGGCCGAGCGTTTCAGATAACCCATTGCTATCAAACGGTTGCGCAATGCCACCACATGACCGCCAGTGGATCCTGCTTTCAAAGAAGCAGCCCCGACCTTGGGTCCATATCCACCGCGTCCAACCAGTTTTTCAAGGCGCAGTTTTTCTTTCATCAAACGCACATATTCTGGCGTGCTTGGCACAAGCTTTTTGAAAAATCCTTTTGGTGAGCTTTTTTCAAACGCCACCAGTGTTTCCAGACGTCCCCAGCGTTGAACGCTGCGCACCAAACCGCTGTCAATTTTGCGCGGGTTCACGATGCCCGAACGTAAATCGCCGGCATATTGCAAGAACAACCGACTCATCTCGACTTCCATGCGGCCACGGTCTTGGCCGGACTTGGCGGCTTTCAACTGGGCTTTGATTACCGCTGGATCATAGCGTTTGATCGGCAGGCCGTGATTGGCCGCCTTGGACAGGGCCGCTAAAAACGCCTTGCGACGTTGGCCATCTTTGCCAGTGCGACCGGTCCAAATTGATTTGTATTTGCGGGCTTTGTAAAACTCGGCCAATGCTTTGTCACTTGATGCAGCCTGCGCAACAGCTTGCTTATAGGCAGTGACCTGCGCATCGGCAGTGGCCCCTGATAAAGAAAATGCAAATAAAACGGCCAAAGCCGCCACAAAATTGTGTAGATTATTCGCCTTTAAACGCGTCCCAATCATTCTGAACTCCCAAACTTTTTTTACCCTTGGACTTATTGTCGCGGACAATCGTTAAAAAAACACCGCGTGTCCATTCACAATTGCTTTAGAATGTACAAAATGTCGTAGTTTGGCAATAATCCCCCCCAATATTCAGCGCGTTCACATCGCAAACACAATTTCAGCAAAAATCTGCCGATTTCATAGGTTCTAAAGCTTTGTGAGCAATCCTTACTTGGTGATTGATTCGAGATGTGTAATAAGACCCTTGCATCTGGGGATGACATGAGCAGCGAGTTGCAGAAATTGCGACCGACGAGCTACGGGACAGGCGATATGACTATGACGGGCAAAGATAAATCATTGATCACGCGACGCGGTGTTTTGCGGGCGTTCGCCGCAACTACACTTGTTGCCGCACCGACCTATGCAAATGCGGCAGGTTTCCTGCGTGGCGCTGGCGATATCCGCCGTCTGCGGATGTATAACGGCCGTACCGGTGAAAACATCGACACGATCTATTGGATCGAAGGCAAGTACATCAAAGATGCCATCAAAGAGATCAACTATTTCATGCGTGACTGGCGTCAAGATTCGACCAGAAACATGGACACCCGCAATTTTGACATCATGACTGCCGCCCACAACCTGATGGATACGACCGAGCCCTTTATGCTGCTGTCCGGTTACCGGTCTCCCAAAACCAACGCAATGTTGCGTTCGCGTTCACGCGGTGTGGCGAAAAACTCGCTGCATATGAAAGGTCAGGCTGCTGACTTGCGTTTGAAATCGCGTTCAGTAAGCCAGATTTACAAGGCTGGGATGTCCTGTGGTGGCGGTGGCGTTGGGAAATATTCCCGCTCCAACTTTGTGCACTTTGATTGCGGTCAAGTTCGCAACTGGGGCAGTTAAGCTTAACGAGACCGTTTTATGATTTAGGACAAAGCGCAGCTATCAGCTGCGCTTTTTTGCATTTGAGCGTTGCTCATCCCGCCCCATCGCAATCAATATCGCCTGATCGGTTTGTCGGGCTTGGAATGTGGCCTTGTCGGCGATGCCTTCCCATTCGATCCCGATTAAGGACTGTGCAATCGCCCCCCCCAAAGTGCCACCAGGGCCGGTGACGATAAACACATCCGGTGCGAATTCCTTGGCGGCCACCTGAACGGCTTTGGTGAAATCATAGGTTTCAATCACTTGCGCGCCCAATGTGTAGTCCCGCAAAGCCGCTATATCAGTCGCCTCCGGCCACCAGATTGCCCCACGCCCGTCAATCAACGGGATTTCAGGCGACCCGAACAGATCGGCGCCCAATTTGCTGCGCCCCTCGGCCGCAACTGGTTCTTGCATGGCAGTGTGAAAAGCCGCGTGATTTGGCAAGCGCATTGGATAGCGATCAAAGGTTGGCACTGTGGCTTCAAAGGCTTTCAATCCTGCCTCATCCCCTGCCACCACCAACATACCGCCCAAATGGATCGAAGCCGCCAATGCATGGCCCTTGCGGGTGTCAACATCACGGACCAAGTCCAGCAATTCGTGCTGTTTGCCCGCGATCACCTGCCAGTTTTCATCTACAAACGGGTATAAAGTCTGACCACCGATCAAGCGGTCTTGCATGAGGGTGCCCATTGTGTTGACGACCTGCATCCCCGCCATCGGCGTGAGCGCCCCGCCCGCCGCAAGGGCCGTGTACCACCCCATCGAATTCCCCGTGACGGCAACAATGTCAAAATCAGCCGAAATCGCCTGTGCATCCAACAAAGCCGCTGCATAAATCAACGGTGACGCGTTATCGCCGCGGGTGTGGATGCGGGCCGAAAACTTGGCCATCCCATCCAAGGCCGTAACCGTCTCCTGACCTTGCGCCGCGCGGTACGCATCAAACGCGGTCAATTTGCCGCCGTGATGACGCGCCAAATAGCCCAGCTCTGGTGCATTATAGGTGCCACGTCCGGGACAAATCAGAACAGCTGTTTGTTTCATTTGCCTGCCTCCAACAATGCCAGCGCCGCATCCGTGATCTCACCCGACGAGGGCAGCGTCGCGCCGTAAGCGGGCCCGGTTGCGATAAAGCAATCCTCGCCGGTGATGCGTGCAATATTTCGGGCCCCGTTTTCAGTGAACATCGTCATCAATCCTTCGGATTGGCTGCCGGTTTCGCGGCATTCGTCCACAATGAGGATTGAGCCGCAAGCCTTTGTTTGTTTGCGTAATTCTTCCCTTGGAACAGGTGCGATCCAGCGCATGTCGATCACCCGCACTTTGATCCCTTTAGCCTTGAGCGTCTTGGCGGCCTGTAAGGACAGGTAATAGCCGTTCGCATAGCTCACAATCGCCAGTTCAGTGCCACGTCCCGAAACGCCAACCTGCCCCAGTTTTATGCGTTTATCTGGCGTCGGATAGGTCTGCATCCAGCCCCCATCGCCAGCGTCGTGCAAATCACGCATCGGATAGAGCGCAATCGGCTCCACAAACACAACGACCCGTTGCTCCTCGCGGGCCAACCGCACGCATTCGCGCAGCATACAGGCCGCATCCGCCCCGTTTGATGGGCAGGCAATGATCACGCCGGGAATGTCACGCAACACGGCAAGGGAATTGTCGTTGTGGAAATGCCCACCAAAGCCGCGCTGATAGCCCAGACCAGCAATCCGCAACACCATCGGGTTGGTGTATTGCCCGTTTGAGAAAAAACTAAGTGTCGCCGCCTCGCCACGGATTTGGTCCTCGGCGTTGTGCAGATAGGCCAAAAACTGGATTTCCGGCATCGGAATAAAGCCGTTGTGCGCCATACCAATGGCAAGGCCCAGAATGGATTGCTCATCCAGCAAAGTGTCGATGACGCGGTCCGCACCAAAGCGGGTTTTCAGCTTTTTCGTTACCCCGTAGACACCGCCCTTGCGGCCAACATCTTCGCCCATCATGGCGATTTCCTCATGTTCCAACATCAGGTCCGTTAGCGCCCAGTTGATCAGGCGTAACATCGGCTGTGGGTCTTTCATGGCCCGCATGTCACTGCCAAACGCGGCCTCGCGGGCAGTTTGGCTTGGTCCATTTGTCGGCGCGCATTGGCGTTTGTGCGGGATCACCGAAGCCGCGACCTGCGCGCCGGTTTCCAGATTCGGACGTTGCACAGCCTGAGCAGCCATGCGTGTGCAGCGCTTTTCTGTTTCGTTATAAATTTCAAGAGCTTGATCCGTAGTTAGCGCGTCCATTTCCGTCAGCAAACCGACAGAGCGCAACAATGGATCGTTGCGCTCATCCGCCTCAATCAGCTTCGCATCGCGGTAGGTCACCTCGACGTCTGACCCCGCATGGCCGTAAAGACGCACCGTGGCGATGTGCAGGAAGGCGGGCTTTCGGTGTTTGCGCACATAGTCCGCCGCCATGCTGGCAACACGGTGGGTTTCCACCATGTCTAGACCATTACAGGTGAAATATTTCATGCCGGGGCGCGCTGAAAAACTGGCGTTGATCCAGCCGTCTGGCGTCGGGGTGGAAATGCCAATACCGTTGTCTTCGCAGACAAACAGCATCGGTATCGGCACCGATTGAAAACTGGTCCAACAGGCCGTGTTGAAGGCGCCTTGCGCTGTGGAATGGTTGGCGGACGCATCGCCAAAGGACGCCATCACGATAGCATCCTCGGGCAAGCAGCGGTGCTCTGGCGTATGGCGCCGCGCAAGGCCCAAGGAATAGGCCGCGCCAACGGCCTTTGGCAGGTGGCTGGCAATGGTCGAAGTTTGTGGCGGTATATTTAAGTCTTTTGATCCCAAAACCTTATGGCGCCCGCCTGATGTCGGGTCATCCGATGAGGCGGCAAAGCTGAGCAACATATCCCAAGCAATGCTCTGCCCGGGCACTTGGGCGGCACGCTGGATTTGAAACGCCGCATCTCGATAATGCAGGAACGCCATATCGCTGGGGCGCAGGGCTTCGGCGACTGCGGCCATGCCCTCGTGTCCGCTGGAGCCAATAGTGTAGAACCCCTGCCCTTGCTTTTGCATGGCACGGCTGGTGCGATCCAGCTGGCGGGACAAGACTTGTGATCGGAAAACCTCAACCAGTTTGGGCTTGGTGAGGTTGGTTTCGGTGACTTCACCACGGGGTAAATCCCCCTTTTTCACCCGATCCAAGAAATTCTGGTGAACAATTACTGCGCGATCCATGTCTTCCCCGTCTTTTTACCGGAATCATCCAATTGGGTACAGCTTGGCTGGTTTTACGGCACAACACCACTTGTCATTGTGCCGAAAAATCATGCAATATCGCCAATATGACGGAAAGATCATCAAAATGGCTTAAGGACGAGTTGGATCGGCGTATTGTACGCGAACTGCAACGCAATGCTCGCGAATCCACCACCAACATTGCCGCCAAACTGGATGTGGCGCGCTCAACGGTACACGAGCGTATCACGCGGATGGAAAAGGACGGTGTGATCGCAGGCTACTCAGTGGTTTTGAGCAGGAACCCTTCAGAAGAAAACATACAAGTCCTTGTTTTAATGGACGTTAAGCAACAAGAGACCCGCAAAATTCTACAACGCCTTGGGAACTATGTTGAAATCAAGGTTTGCTTATCCATCAACGGTGAGTTTGATCTGTTCCTGAGTATCGAAGCCCCCCGGATCGAGGATTTGGACGTGGTTGTGGATGAGATCGCCGAAATCACCGGCGTTTTACGCACCAAGACATTTGTGGTGTTTGGACGGCGTTTTGACCGTGGGTTTAACGAAACAGCACAACGAATTGCGGCACAGTTCCTGAATGACAACAATCAAAATGCCGGATAGCCCGCCTATTTGACGGCTTCCCCACTGAATCCCGCCAATTACCCTTCTGAAATTCTCCACCCCGGGCGCGCACTGTGTGACCAATCGGGCAAACAGGAGAAAACCCATGTGGAATATTTGCATTATCGGTGGCGGTAAAATCGGACAGACGATTGCTGCCTTTTTGGCGGAATCAGCCAATTATACTGTAACCGTGGCGGATCAAAATCTTGAAGCACTCAAGGCAATTGACCAGCCAAACGTGGCCATCACCCAGATAGATGCAGCCGATGCGGATGCGGTGGCCAAAACGTTGGGCGGCTTTGATGCGGTCATATCGGCCGCGCCGTTTTTCCTGACCCCGACAATTGCCGAAGGCGCAAAACGGGCCGGCGCGCATTACTTTGATCTGACCGAAGACGTAGCCTCGACCAATATCGTGCGCGAACTGGCAAAAGATGCGGACACGGTGTTCATGCCGCAATGCGGCCTTGCCCCTGGCTTTGTCGGCATCGCGGGCGCGCATTTGTCGGCGGAATTTGACAGCATCGACAGTCTGTCGTTGCGGGTCGGCGCGCTGCCGCTCTACCCGACCAACGCGTTGAAATATAACCTGACGTGGTCAACGGACGGGTTGATCAACGAATATTGCAACCCTTGTGATGCGCTGGTGGACGGGCATCTGGTCAAAACCGCGCCGTTGCAGGATCTTGAGACCCTGTCGGTGGATGGGGTCGACTATGAATGTTTTAACACTTCGGGTGGGTTGGGCACATTGGCCGAGAAATTGCAGGGCAAGGCCCAGTCGGTTTCCTACCGCACTATCCGCTACCCCGGCCATCGCGACATCGTAAAAATGTTGCTGCATGATCTGGGGCTGGTGCGGCGCCGCGACGTGTTAAAAGGTATCTTTGAAACCGCCCTGCCGCGCACGGAGCAAGACGTTGTGCTGGTCTATTGCACCGCCACGGGCCTGATCAACGGTGAATTCCGCGAACGCTCGCTGATCAACAAAACTGTGGCGCGCAAAATCAACGGCACCCATTGGAGCGCGATCCAGATCACCACCGCCGCGGGCGTCACTGGCGTCGTTGACATGGTGCGGTGCGGGATGTTGGCAAACGCAGGCTATATCGCCCAAGAAGACATCAAAATGAGCGACTTTTTGACCACCGAATTTGGCCACCTTTATAACGCGGGTGATCTTACATCATTGGAGAATGCAGCATGAACAAGCAGATCAAAACCGCTGAAACCATTATGGCCCAACTGGGTTTGAACGCTGATGTTTTAACCGGCGGCAGCTTGACCGTGACCTCGCCTGTGGACGGCGGCGTGTTGGCGCAATTGGCCGAGACCAAGGATATGGACGCTGTCATCGCCCGTTCAAAAGAGGCGTTCCTGAAATGGCGCAGCCTGCCCGCGCCGCGCCGTGGCGAATTGGTGCGTTTGTTGGGTGAAGAACTGCGCGCAGCCAAGGACGAATTGGGTGCGCTGGTGTCTTTGGAAGCCGGCAAGATCTTGTCTGAGGGCCAAGGCGAAGTACAGGAAATGATCGACATTTGCGATTTCGCCGTGGGCCAGTCGCGCATGCTATACGGGTTGACGATTGCATCCGAGCGCCCCGGCCACCGGATGATGGAAACTTGGCATCCAGTTGGGCCGGTCGGCGTGATCAGTGCTTTTAATTTCCCTGTGGCGGTTTGGTGCTGGAACACAGCATTGGCGCTGACCTGCGGTGATCCGGTGATCTGGAAGCCGTCCGAGAAATCGCCGCTGACCGCATTGGCCTGTCAGGTGATCTTTGAGCGCGCGGTTGCGCGCTTTGGCGCGGATGCACCGGATGATCTGTTGCAAGTCGTTGTTGGCGATCACAAAATTGGCGAAGCCTTGGTGGCGTCCGAGGATATTCCAGTGATTTCGGCAACGGGATCCACCCGCATGGGCCGCGCTGTGGCCCCTGTGGTGGCGGCGCGTTTTGGGCGCTCTATCCTTGAGTTAGGGGGCAACAATGCAATGATCGTCGCGCCCTCGGCTGACCTTGATATGGCGGTGCGTGGCATTGTGTTTTCGGCCGTTGGCACGGCGGGGCAACGCTGTACCTCGCTGCGTCGTTTGATTGTACATGAAAGCATTCGGGTTGATTTGGTGGCCAAACTAATCAAAGCCTATGCCACCCTGCCCGTGGGCTCGCCGCTTGATCCAGCCACATTGGTTGGCCCCTTGGTGGACATGGCGTCGCTGGAGGCAATGCTGGCCGCGCTGTCGGATGCCCGTGCCCAAGGCGGCACAGTGCATGGTGGTGAAGTGGTCAGCGACAATGTCCCCGAAGGCGGCGCCTATGTGCATCCCGCTGTGGTGGAAATGCCCGCCCAAACCGCGATTGTGGAAACCGAAACCTTTGCGCCGATCCTCTATGTGATGAGCTACACCGATCTGGATCAAGCCATTGAAATGCAAAACGCCGTGCCTCAAGGGCTGTCGTCTTGCATCTTTACGCTGAACATGCGCGAGGCCGAGCAGTTCGTTTCCGCCACAGGGTCGGATTGTGGCATCGCCAACGTCAATATTGGTCCGTCAGGGGCGGAAATTGGTGGCGCGTTTGGTGGAGAAAAGGAAACCGGTGGGGGCCGTGAAAGCGGCTCGGACGCTTGGAAAGGCTATATGCGTCGACAAACCAACACGTTGAACTATTCCGCTGAATTGCCGCTGGCGCAGGGCGTTAAGTTCGACATTTAGGCGAAAATAGCGCGCCCAATTGCTCATTGCGGCTTTGACAATTGGGCGCGCGTTCCACAGATTGATACCACGCAGATGCAAGCTGTGAAACACGTTGCCGGAGCGCCCCAAATGATCAGCCGTATTTATAGCCTAAAGCAGCTCGAAGCCTTTGTTTGGGCTGTGGATTTGGGCAGTTTTCGCAAGGCCGCGCAGCATCTGAACACCACGCAGCCCAATATTTCGTCGCGCATTCGCAAGCTCGAGAAGACCTTGGATGTGGTGCTTATGTTGCGCGACGCAAGCTCGGTGCGCCTAACGGAACATGGGGCAGAAATACTGCAACGCGCCCGTCAAGTTTTGCACGAAGCCGAGGGGCTGGTAGAGGTTGCCAAGCGCCAAGACCTGATTGAGGATCGTTTGCGGTTGGGCGTCACCGAATTGGTGGCCTGCACGTGGCTGCATGACTACCTGCGCCAGCTTAAGGTCGAGTATCCGGCGATGGCCGTGGAATTGACCGTCGATTTATCACGCAACCTGGACAAAGAGCTGGGTGGCAATGCGCTGGATCTGACCATCCAGACCGCCCCGTTTGATACCACGGTGGAGGGCAACATCAGCCTGGGCAAGTTCCCCTATATCTGGGTGACGGCGGGTGGAACCGACGACCGTGACACGCGGTTTTCCTTGCAAGACCTAAAGCAAGACATCATCCTGACCCCTGCCCGTTATACACAAGCCTTCATTGAATTGATGCAATTTGCCAAGCGTCACGCCATGCCAACCACCAAATTCGCCCCCTCCAACAGCCTGTCATCCTGTGTCCAAATGGTGTTGGACGGCATGGGCGTTGCCCTGCTGCCAAAGGCGTTGATCAAGGACTATCTTACGAGCGGCCAGTTGCAACAGCTGGATGTGGACTGGACCCCCTCGCCACTGTCCTTTTCGGCGCGATTTCATTCGGCCAAGGCCCCATTGTTTGTGGAGCGCGCCGCAGCGCTGGCGTCGCAAGTTGTCAAAGCACATCTGCCCACAGAATAACAAAAATCTATCGGCAATATCAAAAAATAGAATTTGTTTTTATATTGAGCCCCTCTTTATGGTCGATGGATAATCAAGGGAGCGCGCAATGAAAATATCATCTATTCGGCTTGGCGTTGATATTGGCGGCACATTCACGGATGTTGTGCTGGAAAAGGACGGCGTGCTGTTCTCGACCAAGGTTTTGACCACATATGTCGCGCCGGAAAACGCCATCATCGAGGGTATGGCCGAAGTTTGTGCCAAATCGGGGGTGCAGCCAAGCGAGATTGGCCAGATCATCCACGGCACCACCTTGGCGACCAATGCGCTGATTGAACGGCGCGGCGCGAAAACCGCATTGATCACCACACAGGGGTTTCGCGACGTCATTGAAATGCGCACCGAGAGCCGGTTTGAGCAATATGATCTGAACTTGAACCTGCCAGAACCCTTACTGCCGCGCCAGATGCGCTACACCGTGCCGGGGCGCATTGATGCCACCGGTGCCGAGTTGATCCCCCTGACCCGCGCCGAAATTGAACCTGTGGTCGATCAAATGGTTGAAGCGGGCTATGAGAGTGTCGCGATCGGTCTGATCCACTCCTACCTGAACCCTGCCCATGAACAATTGGTGGCGCAGGTCGTGGCCGAGAAAATGCCAGAAGCGATGATCTCGATTTCCTCGGAGGTGTCCCCGCAAATGCGCGAGTATGAGCGTTTCAACACCGTGGTCGCCAACGCCTATATCAAGCCTTTGATGAAGTCCTATCTGGGCCGTCTTGAGGGGCGTTTGCGGGGTGAAGGTGTGTCGTGCAACATCTTTTTGATGCATTCGGGTGGCGGCATCATTTCACTGGAAAATGCGGCAGATTTCCCTGTGCGTCTGGTCGAATCCGGTCCCGCTGGCGGCGCGGTTTTCGCGGCAAACATTGCGGCGCGCTATGGCTTGGACAAGGTTTTGTCTTTTGACATGGGCGGCACCACGGCCAAGATTTGCCTGATCAAGGATCAGACCCCGAAAACCTCGCGGGTGTTTGAAGTTGCGCGCACCTACCGGTTCAAAAAAGGTTCGGGCATGCCGATTTCGATCCCAGTGATCGACATGGTTGAAATCGGCGCGGGTGGTGGCTCCTTAGCGCATGTCGACAGCATGCGCCAAATCCGTGTTGGCCCCGAAAGTGCTGGCTCGGAACCTGGCCCCGCCTGTTACGGGCGTGGGGGCGCGAAACCCGCCGTGACCGATGCCGATCTGGTGCTTGGCAAGCTGGACGCAGATAATTTCGCCGGCGGCACGATCCAGTTGGATGCGGCCAGCGCCGAGGCGGCGCTTACTTCCGTTTTGGGCAACACACTGGACATGGACGCCGCGACGTCGGCCTTTGGATTGGCCGAAGTCGTGGACGAAAACATGGCCAACGCCGCGCGGGTTCACGCGGTGGAAAACGGCGAGGATTTGGCGGAATACACCATGATCGCCTTTGGTGGCGCGGCCCCACTGCACGCTGCGCGCCTGTGTGAAAAGCTGGGGGTCGAGCGCATGTTGGTGCCACCAGGGGCTGGCGTTGGCTCGGCCATCGGGTTCTTGCGTGCGCCCTTTAGCTTTGAGGCCAATCGTTCGGTCTATATGAAGCTGTCCGATTTTGATCCCGCCAAGATCAAGTCGCTGTTGTCTGATCTGCAAACCGAAGCGACAGGTTTCGTGCGCAATTGCGATGCCAGCAGTGATATTCTGTCAGAATTCAAAGTCTATATGCGCTATTCCGGCCAAGGCTGGGAAATCCCCATCACTTTGCCCCATGATCAGGCCATGAACCCCGACGTCGCAACCTTTGAAGCGCGCTTTAACGAGGATTACGCCAAGCTGTTTGGCCGCACCGTTGCGGGCATGGATATCGAGATCACCGTTTGGTCGGTCAATGCGACCACGCCACCGGAAACCGTAGATCGGGTGCGCGAACAAATAGGCCCAGACAACGCCCGTATCGACAGCGCGCGGCGCTTGTTTGATCCGGCGCTGGCGGCATTTATTGACGCCAATGTGGTGCTGCGCGACGACATGGCAGCGGGCCAACACACCGCTGGTCCCGCCGTGATCACCGAGGACGAAACCACGATCATCGTCCCCACCAGCCGCACCGCAACCCGCCAGCCAGATGGCTGTATCGACATCACAGTGAAAGGCTAGAAACATGGCAGAGATACACTCCACCGTCGCCTATCAAGTCATGTGGAACCGTTTGATATCGGTTGTTGAGGAACAGGCGCAAGCCTTGGTGCGCACGGCATTCTCGACCTCTGTACGCGAGGCTGGCGATCTGTCAGCAGGCGTTTATGATGTGGATGGCCAAATGCTGGCCCAAGCGGTCACAGGCACGCCGGGCCACGTCAATGCGATGGCCGACGCGGTGGCACATTTTATCCGCCGCATAGGCCGCGACAACATCTATGAGCAGGACGTCTACATCACCAATGACCCGTGGGAAGGCACCGGCCATTTGCACGATATCACCATGGTGACCCCCTCTTTTCATGGGGGCGCGTTGGTTGGGTTCTTTGCCTGCACTGCGCATATCGTTGACATTGGCGGGCGCGGTTTTGGTGCGGATGCGGCCAGCGTTTATGAGGAGGGTCTATACCTGCCCATCATGAAATTTGCTGAGCGCGGTGTGGTTGATCAAACCCTTGTGCGCATTGTGCGTGGCAATGTGCGCGAACCGGACCAGTTGGTCGGCGACATGTATGCGCTCGCCACCTGCAACGAAATCGGCCATCGTCGTTTGGTCGACATGATGGATGAGTTCGAGTTGGAAGATCTAAACGGCATCGGCAGTTTCATCCTTGAGAATTCGCGTCGGGCCACGATTGAACGCATTGCCGCCCTGCCGCGCGAAACGGCTGAGGGGGAAATGACGGTTGATGGGTTTTCCGCCCCGATCACCTTGAAGGTCAAACTGACCTTCGAAAAGGACCGGATCATCTCTGATTTCACAGGGTCAAGCGGCTTGGATGAAAAGGGCATCAACTGTCCCAAAGTCTATGCCAAAGCCTATGCCTGCTATGCGCTGAAATGCGCGATCGCGCCGGAAATTCCCAACAACGCAGCCTCGCTTGCACCCTTTGAATTTGACGCACCTGTGGACACTATCGTCAATGCGGTGCATCCGGCCCCTGTCGCGCTGCGCCATATTGTTGGGCATTTTGTGCCCGACACAGTCTATGACGCCTTGGACAAAATCCTGCCTGGCGTGGTGCCAGCCGAGGGTGCGGGGTGTCTTTGCAATTTCCAGGTGTCTTTGCGCCCACGCACCGATGCGCCCGCGCCCGCTGACGCTGTGCGCTCCGAAGTTCTAACCTTCAATTCCGGTGGCTCTGGCGCGCGGCCCGAACATGACGGGTTGAACGCCACGGCCTTCCCCTCCGGCGTGATGACAATGCCAATTGAGGCCACGGAACACGCAGGCCCCGTGATCATCTGGCGCAAAGAACTGCGGCCGGATTCCGGTGGATCGGGCAAACAACGCGGCGGGCTTGGCCAATACATGGAAGTCGGGGCGCGTAAAGGTCATGAATTTGACTTTCAGGCGATGTTTGATCGGGTCGATCACCCGGCCCGCGGGCGCCGTGGCGGTGGGGCTGGCGGCAGCACCACCATCGCCCAAGACGACGGCACAAAAATGAATGGCAAAGGCAAACAATTTGTACCCCACGGGCAGCGTGTTGTGATGGCTTTCCCGGGTGGTGCAGGTTACGGTGAGGCCAAAGACCGGGACGTGAAACAGGTCAAACGCGATCTGGCACGTGGCTATATTTCGGCAAAAACGGCGACGCAGGATTATGGATTAAGCGCGGCTGATGTTGCGGCGGTGCTGGCGGCGGTCCAAAACGGAGAAGACCTATGACAAACATGGCTCCACAGCACGACATCTACGACGTGATCATCGTTGGCGGCGCGATCATGGGCGCATCAACCGCATGGTTTTTGACCGAGGACAAGGATTTCGACGGGCGCGTGTTGGTCGTGGAAAAGGACCCGACCTATGAGAACTGCTCAACGGCCCATACCAATTCCTGTATGCGCCAACAGTTCTCAAGCACCCTGAATGTGCAAATTTCCCAATTCGCGGCGGATTTTGTAAAAAACCTGCGCCCCTATATGGGCAATGACGAACGGGTGCCGGAACTGTCCATTCGTAATTTTGGGTATATGTATCTGGCCGACAACGAAACTTTTGCCGATAGCCTGCGCTCCAGCCACAAAGTTCAAGCGGCGGCAGGGGCTGCGACCCAATTGATGACACCAGAACAGATCAATGCCGCCTACCCTTTTTACAATGTCGATGACATTTTGCTGGGCTCTCATAACACTGTGGATGAAGGCTTTTGGGACGGCAACGCCGTGTTTGACTGGTGGCGTCGAATTTCACGCGAACGCGGCGTGGAATACGTGAAAAACGAAGCCGTCGCGATGACCAAAAATGCCGCCGGTACACGGGTCGACAGCGTCACGCTGGCCACGGGTGATGTGATTTCCTGCAGCCAAGTGGTGAATGCCTCTGGCCCACGCGCGGTTTTGACGGCGCGCATGGCGGGGATCGAGCTGCCCGTCGAGCCGCGCAAGCGTTACTCATGGGTGTTTTCCGCCGAAACCCCGCTGGACCGCGACTTGCCGTTGACGATTGATCCATCCGGCGTGCATGTGCGTGAAAACGGTGGTGGAACCTATCAGGCCGGCGGCCACACGGACATTGATCCAGCGGCGGATTACGACGATTTCAACATGGATCACGGGCTTTGGCAGGATCACATCTGGCCCGTTTTGGCGACC
>Ga0209633_10003681_pt1 | contig 14085 bp, 12 predicted proteins | sample Cruoilmetagenom1_FD_187290 | JGI IMG/M metagenome (GOLD analysis project Ga0209633, IMG submission 187290) | Oil polluted marine microbial communities from Coal Oil Point, Santa Barbara, California, USA - Sample 1 (SPAdes) (version 2) | ecosystem: Environmental > Aquatic > Marine > Oil seeps ... | reverse complement strand
TTTTTATTTTTTTTCAAATAATTCATTCTCTTGCGACATTTAATATTTTACCAACAAAACCATTTACTGTCAAGGTTTTTAAAATTATTTTTAAAACGCTTTTTTTATAAATTAGTTTTGACGACGCTTATAATCTTACTATTTTTAAAAGTCAATGTCAAATGTTTTTTTAAGTTTTTTTAAAACAATTTGATTGCTTTTTTCTAGAACTATTTGATAATACCATTTTGAATCTTATGGGTCAATTGTTTTTATAAAGTAAAACTTTTCTGAATATTCATACTAAGAACTATTATCACTAACTATATACAACGTTTTCTAAATAAATCATTTTTCTTCTTTATATGTCTCAATTATTAATTATTATCCTAACGAAACAAAAATAGTTTCACTCAAATATAATCTTGAGTAAAACCATTAATAAGCAGTTTCTATTTAACTAATCCAACAATTTCAGTATATTTTGAGTATCCTTTTCTCATCAAATAACTTCTAATTCCTTCAATAGTTTCAATACTGGCATTTGGATTAATGAAATTTCCAGTTCCAATAGCTATTGCAGATGCTCCTGCAAGTGCAAATTCCACCGCATCATTCCCATTTAATATTCCACCCATTCCTAAAATTGGTATTTTAACAACACTTGCAACTTCATATACTTTTCTAATAGCAATAGGTTTAACAGCTGGTCCAGACAATCCTGCTATTTTTCTTTCAACTACTGCTTTTTGCCTTTCAATATCAATTGCCATTCCAGCAACGGTATTAATTAATGAAATAGCATTTGCACCACATTCTTCTACTATTAAAGCAATTTCTTTAATATCTGTTACATTGGGAGATAATTTTACAATTAAATGTTTTGAAGTGCAATTTCTAATCTCAGTTACAATATTTCTAACTACTTCGGGATTTGTTCCAAAAGCAAGTCCTCCATCTTTTACGTTTGGACAAGAAATATTAAGTTCAATTGAATCAATATCCTCATTATCTAAAATTCTTGCCATTTCCATGTATTCTTCTAAATTTGCTCCATTAATATTTGCAATTATTTTAGTATCAAATTGTCTTAAATATGGAATGTATTTCTTTATAAAAACTTCAACACCTGGATTTTGCAATCCTATCGAATTTAATAAACCCATTGGAGTTTCATAAAGTCTTGGAGGCGAATTTCCCTCTTTAGGTTTTAGAGTTAATCCTTTTACTGAAATTGCGCCAATCTGATTTAAATCAATAAATTCAGCATACTCTTCACCAAATCCAAATGTTCCAGATGCAACAGTTACAGGATTTTTTAATTTAAGTCCATTTAAATCTACAGACATATCAATCTTATTCATTCAAATTCACCTCATTGCCATAAAACATAGGACCATCTTGACATACTTTTTTATATCCATTTACTGTCTCACAAGTACAACCTAAACAAGCACCAATACCACATGCCATTCTTTCTTCTAAAAGTAATTGAGTTTCTACATTATTTGCTTTTGAAACTTCATTAACTTTATTCATTAAAATTTTAGGTCCACATGTGAAAACTGCGTCATAATCAGATTTTGCTAATTCATCTTTTAAAATATCAGTTGGATATCCCATAAAATCAGCTTTATTTTCAACTTCGCTAAATGTTATAACTTCACTAGAAACTTTTTTAAATACATCTATATCAAAACACTCATTATTAAAACCAAGAAACATTTTTGTAAAAACTCCCATTTTAGTTAATTCCATAGCTGCACCTTTTAATGGTTCAACACCAATTCCTCCACCAACTAAAAGAACTTTTTTATATTCCTTCTTTAAATCAAAGCCATTTCCTAATGCTCCAGTTAAAATTATTTCATCATCTACTCTTAATCTGCTAAAATTTTCAGTTCCAGTTCCTACTATTTTAATTCCGAATTCAATTTCTTTTTCATTATATGAACTCACACTTATCGGACGATTCAAAAGAGGATACAATTCCACATTTTTAATCATGAAAAATTGTCCCGGCTTAATATCAATTTCATCAGGTCTCTCAACAATCATTTTAAATGCATCTTCAGTCATAAATTCTATTTTTTTTACTTTTACTTTTCCATAAAATTTCATATAATCCTACTTCCAATATATTTTATTTGCTTTTTCAAGTTCAGAGTTAATTTTTTCATTCATTTCAAGTACAGCTTGTTTTGCACCTTCTTTTACAGTCGAACCAATTTTTTCATAGTTAAATATTATCCCTCTAGAAGAATTTACTATTGCGCCAAGTCCATCTTCATTAAATGCATTAACTACATCTTTTGCGCCTCCACCTTGTGCTCCATAACCTGGTACAAGAAAATACGCATTTTTCATTTGATTTCTTAATGAAATCATCTCACTAGGATATGTTGCTCCAACTACAGCTCCAACAGGTCCATAGTTTTCATCATATTTTGAATTCATACCATTAACTATTTCAGCAACTCTTTCATATATTGTAACATCATCTTTCTTTATATCTTGAATCTGTTTTGATGATTTATTAGATGTTTTAACTAAAACAAAAATACTTTTATCATATTTATCAATATCCTCTATAAATTCATTTATACAATCTTCACCCAAATACGGGTTAACAGTTACATTATCAACTTCAAAATCATCAACTTTTATTCCATTATAAATAACATTTCCTAAATGACCATTTGAATACGCTTGTGAAGTTGAACCAATATCACCACGTTTAATATCTCCTATTACAAATAATCCTTTTTCTTTTGCATATTCTTTTGTATCTGAGTAAGCTTTTAAACCTTCAATTCCATATTTTTCATAAAAAGCAATTTGCAATTTTACAGCAGGTGCAATTTCATAAATTCCATCAATAATATCTTTATTAAAATCAAATAAAGCTTTAGAAATTTTACTATTTTTTTTATATTCTTCAGGTATTTTTTCAAGCCTTGGATCTAATCCAACTACAACGGGAGATTTCTTTTCAATAATTTTCTTTTGTAACTGATTAATATTCATACTTTACACCCCTTTTAAATTTAATAATTCCATTTTTTATAGTGGTTTCAACTTCACCATAAACTTCATGACCATCAAAAGGTGTATTTTTACCTTTTGAAGCAAATTTATCAGATTCGATTTTCCATTTTTTATTCAAATCTATAATTGCAATATCCGCTATATCTCCTACACCTATGCTTCCTCTTTTAATCCTTAATATCTCAGCTGGTTTAAAAGTCATCATAGCAATTACTTTTGAAAGTTCAATCCCTTCTTTTTTTACAAGATTTGTATAAGCTAAAGAGAAACTCGTTTCCACTCCACTTATACCATTTGATGCTTTTTGATATTCAACTTCCTTACTCGCTTTTTCATGTGGAGCGTGATCAGTTGCAATAATATCTATTTGATTATTTTTAATACCTTCTATAATAGCATTTAAATTTTCTTTTGATCTAATTGGTGGATTTACTTTAGTATATGTACTTTTTATATTTACTTCTTCTTTTGCGAGAGAAAAATGATGAGGCGTAACTTCACAAGTTACTTTAGTTCCATTATTTTTAGCTTCAACAATGTGATCAAGAGAATCTTTACAACTAATATGAGCAATGTGAATTCTTTTATTATATTTTTTTGCAACTTCAACATTCCGTTTTACCATTTTAGATTCGCCAACACATGGCCATGGTCCATCAGTATATAATTTTGATACAGTGAAATCTTCGCAATGAGATATTATTAAAGCTGAATCCGGTAAACTTTCAAATGCTTTTTCTAAAACAACTTTATCCATAATAGGCATCCCATCATCTGAAAAAGCAACAGTTTCAGTTTCAAGTTTTTTAAAATCAACTAATTCTTTCCCATCTTGATCTTTTGTAACACTAACTATTGGAAATACTTCAATAAGTGCTTCTTCTTCAATTTTTCTTTTTACATCATTTAATTTATCAATAGTATCAATAACAGGTTTTGTATTAGGCATTGCTGCAACAGAAGTAACTCCACCTCTAAGTGCTGCTTTTGTTCCAGATACTAAATCTTCTTTGAAATCAAACCCTGGAATTCTTAAATGCACATGAGCATCAACAAATCCAGGGCACACCATCTTACCTTTCGCATCAATTGTTTCACAATTTTGGATATCAATATTTTGATTTACTCTAGAAATAAATCCTTCTTCAATAAATACATCATAATATCCTTCTAAATTATTTTTTGGATCAACTACATAACCGTTTTTAATAAGTATATTCATTTTCCCTCCAAACGAAAAACCTCTTTTAGACGCAATAATCCCAAAGAGGTTGTAAACTGTTAATCTCATAGCGTCTCTCGGACAAGAAAGGGATTATTATTCTTTTTTAATAACTTAACATAGATAATCACAACTGTCAATCAAACTAACTAAAGAATAAGACTGTTAACTCATTAGATATTTTTTATTATAAAATTTTATAATATATTATTGACAAGATAATAATATATTAATAAACTATATGATGATGATATAGATAGGAGAAAATATGATATCAATTTCATGCTCAAATGTTACAAAATATTACGGTGTAGATTTAATACTAAATAAAATAAGTTTTAGTTTGAATGAAAAGGAAAGAGTTGGATTAATTGGTGACAACGGTTGTGGAAAAACTACCCTTTTCAAAATCATAACTGGTGAAATCCCATATGATGATGGAAATGTTTTTTTATCAAAAGATAAAAAAATAGGCTATTTAAAACAAAAAAACAATTATAACGATAATCAAACTATTTATGCAGCGTGTCTTCCTACTTTTAATGAACTAATCGAACTAGAAAATCAATTACATATATATGAAGAAAAAATTTCAACAGACTCAAATGATATTAATCTTCTAAATGAATATTCAGATTATCTAGATCTTTTTGAAAGAAAAGGTGGATATACTTATAAAAGCAAAATTAGAGGTGTATTAAACGGACTAGGCTTTAAACAAGAGGAATACAATAATTCAATCAATATTCTAAGTGGCGGCCAAAAATCACGACTTCAGCTTGCATTACTATTATTAAGTGAACCAGATATACTGCTACTAGATGAACCTACCAATCACTTGGATTTAGCTACTACTACTTGGTTAGAAAATTATTTAATTGATTATCCAAATACAGTTATTACAATTACTCATGATAGATATTTCTTGGATAAAATTTCAACAAAAATATTTGAAATTGAAAATCAAAAATTAATTGAACATGAAGGAACATATTCTGATTTTCAAATTTTTAAGAAAACTATACTTGATGTTCAAACGCGAGCTTTTGAAAAACAGCAAAAGGATATTAAAAAGCAAGAAGAGATAATAAGACGTTTTAAAGGTCACGGAACTGAAAAACTTGTGAAACGAGCTCAAAGTAGAGAAAAAATGCTAAATAAAATTGAAGTCCTTGACAAACCATCTATTTTTAACGAATCTATGAAAATGCGATTTTCACCAACAATAAAAAGCGGTGAAGAGGTTTTAAAGGTTGCAGATTTATCGAAATCATTTGACAAACTGTTATTTGAAAACTTAAATTTTGATATATTTAAAGGAGAAAAAATTGGTTTAATTGGTCCAAATGGGATCGGTAAAACTACACTTTTTAAAATTATTTTAAATGAAATTTCGCAAAGCAGTGGAGAAGTTAAACACGGACACAATGTTTTTACAGGATATTTTGATCAAGAACAACAAAAACTTAATCCATTGAATACAGTATTCAATGAAATACTTGAAGTTATTCCTAAAGCTACTAATACAGAAATCAGAAGTAAACTTGGAGCGTTTCTTTTTAAAGAAGATGATGTTTTTAAGCAAATTGATTCATTAAGTGGTGGGGAAAAAGGTCGTTTATCATTACTAAAGCTAATTTTAACAAATTCAAATTTTATTTTACTCGATGAGCCTACAAACCATCTTGATATTAAATCAAAAGAAGTATTAGAACAAGCGCTTAATAATTATGACGGCACTTTATTAATTATATCTCATGATAGATACTTTTTAAATAAAGTAACTAATAAAACTTTTGATTTCAGTAAAAACAATATTAAAACTTATTTGGGAAATTATGATTACTATATCGAAAAGAAAAAAGTGAATAAAGAACTCTTTAAAAAAGATGTTGTACCTACAAAAACAAAAACTGAACAAAAAAAAGAAATACAATTAAAAAAAGAAGAAAAGAAAAAAGTGAAATCAATGAAAAAAAGAATGGAACAAATTCTTGAAGAAATTGAAATTTTAGAACAAAATTTAAGTTCTAATGAACAGTTACTTTGTAAAGAAGACGTCTATTCAAATGGAATGGAAGTTAAACGTATTAACAGCGAAAACTCAGAATTAGAAAAAAATATAAATCAACTTTATGAAGAATTAAGTGATTTAGATGTATTTTTGGAAAACATATAAAAAGAGGAGAAAAAATGGAAAAAACAACACAAGAAATCGTTAAAGAAATTATTAATTTACAAATTGGAAGAGATGCAGATGTGGAAATCAATCTTAAATCAAGTTTAGCAAATGATTTAAATGCAGATTCACTAGATGCAGTTGAAATAATCATGGAAATTGAAGATGCATTTGATATTGAAATACCAGATGAAATTGCTGAAAAAATTGAAACTTTTGAAGATATTTTAGAACATCTTGATGAAGCATTATAAAAAATTTCTTCGAAATATTTTAGATAGGCTATTACACTTATTTATATCCTAAATTCCCGGAAAATTATACATATGAATTTTGATAACCTTATTAACAACCTTTGAAAAAACAACATCCACACCTAAAAAACGCTTTTAAATAACCGGAAAAGATATGTATAATTACAACGGCATTATTATACAAATGAAGAAAGCGAAAATTAATTTGTTTTCAAATTCAAAACTAGTAAAATAAAGGCGTTGTGTAATTTATACTTTGTTTCCTATGTATAAAAATACGGGAAATTAGGTTATATAATTGAATGTATTTGTCATTCGATGTAATTAAAACTACACTTTTCTAGACAATATAGAGAAAACAAACGGAAACATTGAGCTTCCGAAAATTATAGCAATTATTAAGTGAGTTAATCATCCATATTTCCTTCATGATGATTAACTCATTTTTTTCAATTTTAAATGCTTTATTCGTTTTAAGTTGTATCTTAGTTATTAAATAAAAAATTTAAACAAACATATATTTGTAGTATATCAAATTTTCATTATTTCTTCAAACTTAAAACATTATTAATTTTTGAAAAACAAACAATAAATATCATTTTTAGTCAGTCCGCAAATGTTTGCATCTAAAACATCTATTTCATATCGTAATCCAGTTAAATTATACAAAATTTCTTTTCCATTTTTTATTAGATTACATTCTAATATTAATCCATTATTAACAATTATTTTTACATCCCATATATCATTATCATTATCAACATGTTTATTTACAGTAAATTTTGGTGATTCTCCATAGTTCCATTCCCATTTCATAAATTTTTCATTCACTTTTTTATTTATCCTAAAAAAATCTTCATCAGTTAATAATATTTCATCATCGCTATAATCATTTGATAAAATCTTAATAAGATGCTCTTGAAATTCTTCCGTATTCATATCTTCACACATGTTTTCTTTAATATTTGTTACTTGACTTCTTACAGATTTTGTTGCCTTTGAATAAATCGCATTATTTTTTACATCAAGTGATTTTTCTAATTTTACTAAATCAGTGTCAAATAAAATTGTCCCATGATGTAATACATGTTTTTTATGTATTCGCTGAGCATTTCCAGAAATCTTCTTATCATCTAGTAGTATATCATGTCTTTTTGACATTGAAGTATTAATATTTAAAATAGATAACGCTTCCATTATTTTATAATTATGAATTTCATAATTAATATCGTTGTCATTTCTATTAAATATAAATGTATAATTTACATTTCCTAGATCATGATAAACAGTTCCTCCACCAGAAATCCTTCTTACAACTAATATATTTTCCTTTTTTATATATTCATAATCTATTTCTTGAAAAATATTTTGATGTCTACCGACAACTATTGAAGGTTTATTTCTCCATATTATAAAAAAATTTTCCTCATTAACTTTATTTTCTAAGCAATATTCTTCTAAAGCAATATTAAAATATGGATTCAATGAATTATTTCTAATAAATTTCATATAATATTCTCCTCGTATCTAAAAAAATAAAATCCCAATATTAGGGATTTATTTTTTTAATATTTAATCATTAAACATTATTTTGGTAAATGTATTGCATTCCCAAATACATCCATTGCTGCTTCCATAACGCTCTCAGAAACAGTGGGATGAGCATGTATTGTAGTAATTAATTCATTCACAGTTGCTTCAAGTCGTATAGCAAGTGCTGCTTCCGCAATAATATCAGTTGCACGTGGCCCTATAATCTGTACTCCTAAAATTTCTTCAGTTTCACTCTCGGCAACTATTTTAACAAGACCTTCTTCACCCATTATCAGAGATTTTCCATTAACCATAAGAGGAAATCTTCCAACACTGACCTTTAATCCTTTTTTTACCGCTTCAGTCTCATCAATTCCTACAGAAGCAATTTCAGGTTTTGTATATATTGCAGATGGAATTGTTTTAAAATCAATTTCTGTTTTTTTATTCATTATATCTTCAGCAGCTACTATTCCTTCTGCAGAAGCGACATGTGCCAACATTACTCCACCATTGCAATCTCCTACTGCATATATATTTTTTAAATTTGTTTTCATGTTAGCATCAACACTAATCATTCCATGATTTGATTTTATACCTATTTTCTCAAATTTTATTGAATTAGTATTCGCTTTTCTACCAGCTGCAACTAATATCTTATCCGCTTTAATTTCTACAGTTTCATCATTTATTTTAACTTTTACAACCAATGAATCTTTCTTATAAATTTCTGAAACCCTTGCATTTTCCATAATTTTTATATTTTTACTAAATAATTTTTCTCTAGCAATCGAAACAATTTCTTTATCTATCATAGGAAGTATTGAATCTGCCATCTCCACTATTGTAACTTTTGAACCAAATGAAGAATATATTTCAGCAAATTCAGATCCAATAACACCACCACCAATAATAACCATTCTATCAGGAATTTTTCTGAATGATAATGCCTCTTTACTTGTTACAACACCATCTAAATCTATCCCTTTTATAGGAATTATTGACGATTCACTGCCAACAGCTATTATACAAGCATCAAATTCAATGATTTTCCCGCATTCTTCACCACTAGTTATGATTATAGATTTATCAGTATTAAATTCTCCCAATCCATTAATAATCACAATATTATTTGAAATAAGCAATCCTTTAACTCCATCTACTAATTGATCTACTACTTCAATTTTTCTACTCATAATTCTATCCCAATCATAAGTTAGATTATCAAATTTTATACCAATATCTTCCATATAATTTGAATTCTCAATCATTTCAGCAGCGTGTAGTAAAACTTTAGTTGGTATACATCCAATATTAAGACATGTACCACCTATTTTATTTTTTTCTATGATTATTACATCAGCACCAAGTTGTGCTGCTCGTATAGCAGCAACATATCCACCAGGTCCTCCACCTAATACCACAATTCGCATAGGAACCTCCATTTTCTACAGCAATAATTGAGCAGGATTTTCAATTATTTCTTTTAATCTTGACATAAATTCTGCAGCAACAGCACCATCTACAACTCTATGATCTGCTGTCAAGCATAAATTCATCATTGGTAAAATAACCATTTTACCTTCTTTTACAGCAACCTCATCCTTTATTGCAGTTATGCCTAAGATTGCCACTTCAGGTTGATTTATTATAGGAGAAAAAGAATTCATTTCATACATTCCTAAATTAGTAACGGTAAATGTACTTCCCTGCAACTCATCCATTTCTAATTCATTATTTTTAGCTTTAATTACTAAAGATTTGATTTTATTTGATAATTCTCCTAATCCCATAAGATTAGTATATTTAACAACCGGTACAATTAATCCTTCATCAAGTGCAACAGCAACTCCTATATTTGTAAAATTTCTCATTATAATACTTTCTCCATCTATACTACAATTTAATATAGGAAGTTCTATTAATGCATTAGAAACAATTTTAACAATTAAATCTGTATATGTCACTTTCTGCTTTATAGAAATTTGATTTTTAAATTTTTTCAACATAGTTGTATCAACTTTCAGTTCATAAGTTACTGCTGGAGATTTTTGCCAACTATCTAGCATTCTCTCAGATATGATTTTACGCATTTGAGACATTTCTACGACTTCTTCAATTAAATTAAAACCATTTAATTTTGTATTTTTATCATATTCATTGAATACATCCTGTTTCATAATTCTACTTGACTTATTAATATTGTTAATGTCAACACCTAAGTTATTTGCAAGCACTCTTGCAGTTGGCGTTGCCTTAACATTGCCTTTATACATCAGTATATCTTTTTCAACTATTCTTCCATTTGGCCCTGTTCCATTAATTTTATTTAAATCATACCCATTATCTTTTGCAAGCTTTTTAGCTAAAGGAGAGGCTAAAATATCACCTCCAACCTTAATATTTTTTTCTTTTTTTTCTTTTTTTTCTATTTTTTTTACTTTCATTACTTCCAAATTACTTTCTGCTATTCCACTATTATCTACTAAAAGTTCAGAAATATCTTCACTAGCTTCTCCTATAATGCAGATAGGTTCCTTAACCTTAGCTTTATCACCTCTTTCTGAAATGATTTTTAATAAGGTCCCCTCAAAAGTAGCATTCACATCACTTACTATTTTATCCGTCTCAACTTGTAATAATGGCTCTTCTAGTAATACTAGATCTCCTTCTTGCTTTAACCATTTACCAATTTTACCTTCTACCATTGTAAGGCCAAGTTTTGGCATCAACATGATATTTGCCATATTATTCACTCCTTATCAGTAGGTTCAAAAAAACTGAACCCACTAGCTTTATGATACTCCCTCTTAATTTTCACATCGATAATTTCATTCAATATCAATTCAATAGTTGCTAACACAATATTCCCTGAATCCAATAAATGACCACCATACACATTCATATTTTCATCACTAAATTGTGCATGAAAATGTCCCTGATACTCACCATTACTATTCCTTGCAATAATACCTTGTGCTCCTAAAAATTCTATCGGTCTTATCATCACTACTGGTTCATGATATTTTATTTTGTAATATCGTTCTTCATCTTTTACTGCATATACAAAAGAGACTTTTTCCAAACTCCCTATACAAGTACTTATATATGCTATTTCAATATTATTTTCCATACATATTTTTTTAATGCTCTCAATTAATTCGCTTCCCGGCAAAATTCTCGCAAAAATTGTTCTCCCTTTCATTCCAGTTTGGTATATATAACTCATTCTATACTACAAACCTAATAAATTAGGCAACCAAAGTGAGATTGCAGGAATATATGTAATAAACATTAATGCGATAATAGAAGCAACTAAAAATGGTACTACAGCTTTCGATATTCTAGCCAAACTAATATCAGCTATTCCACACGCGACATAAAGATTTACTCCTACTGGTGGTGTAACTTGACCAATTGCCAAATTCACAGTCATAATAACACCAAATAAAGTTAAATCAACGCCTATAGTGTTTAATATCGGAATAAAAATTGGTAACAAAATATAAAATGCACTAATCGCATCAATGAACATACCTGCAACAAGCAAAATGATATTAATCATTAATAAAATTACAATTTTACTCGAAGTTGCTGCCATAACAGATGCTGCGATTTTTGAAGCAATGCCTTGTGTAGTTATAATCCATGCGAATACAGATGCTGATGATACTATTAACATAACAACTGCTGAACTAACCGAAGCATTAACAAATAATTCGCCTAAATCTTTCAATTTTAATTCTTTATAAATAAAAAATCCTACAAACAAACCGTAAAATACTGCAACACCTGCAGCTTCAGTAGGAGTAAATATTCCTCCATAAATACCTCCTAAAATAATAAACGGTGTCAATAATCCCCAAAAAGATTCCTTAAAAGATTCAAATAATTCTTTTGGAGTAGATACTTCGTGTTTCTTTAATTTATATTTCTTAGAAACTATTAAACTAACTACAATCAATGACATTCCAAATAGTAATCCTGGCACGATTCCCGCAATAAATAATTTACCTATTGAAACCTGAGCAACAACACCATATACAACAAATGCAATACTTGGCGGAATAATAATTCCAATTGCTCCAGCTGAAGCTAATAATGCAGATGCCATTCCTTTGTCATATCCTTCATCATCCATCGCTGGAATTAATATAGTACCTAATGCTGCAACTGTTGCTGGACCTGATCCAGAAATTGCAGCAAAAAATGATGATGTTAGTACAGATACAATAGCAAGCCCGCCTCTCATATGACCTACTGCCTTATTAGCAAAATCTATAAGTCTTTTCGATATGCCAGCTTTCTCCATAATCATACCTGCCAAAATGAAAAATGGTATTGCTAAAAGTGTAAATTTTGCAGTAGCAGCATACATTGTATACGAATAAACTTTTACAGGTAAATTAAACACATACATTGCAATAACTGATGCTAAACCAAGCGATGCAGCTATTGGAATATTTAAAAGTAATAATAAAGCGAAAAGTGTAAATAATAAAATCCCTACTGACCCCATTATGCCTCTCCCTTCATTAACGTTTCATAACCAGCAACAACAAAACTAAACATTATAAACAAAGAACCGACAGGAATCGCCATTCCAAACCACCATTCCGGCAATCCTAAAGCAGCTGTTGTTTGTCCATAAATAAATTGTGATTTAACCATCCCATAACCGAAATAAATCAAAGTTGCAAATAACATTGCTGAAACTATATTAGCAATAAATAGCATAATTCTACTAGCTTTAAACGATAATCGATCACTAATTATTGAAAGTCCCAAGTGCCCGCCATGACGCGCCCCTATTGCAGCACCTATAAATGTATTGTATACAAATAAATTTGTTGTTACTTCTTCTGTAAATGAAAGAGACGCATGTAATAAATATCTTGAAAGTACATTTGAAAAATTCAAAATTGCCATAATTGAAAGACTTGCAATTAAAATCCATTTGAAAACTTTCTCTACTTTATCATAGAACTTAATCATATAATCACCACCTATAAATTGTGATGTGGTAATTTTACCACATCACAACACAATAACCATTTTATTTTATAGCATCTCTAAAAGTATCTAATAAATCTTTTCCAACTATCTCTTCATATTTTTCATAAATTGGAACCATTTTTTCTTGGAACGCTGCAATTTCTTCTGCAGATAATTCCGTAACAGTCATTCCTTGTTCTTTTAAGAATCCAACTGCAGTAGCTCCTTCTTCTCTATTAATTTTAATCTGGTACGCACAAGCTTCTTTTCCTGCTTCTTTAAAAACATTTTGCAATTCTGGACTCATACTATCAAATAAATCTTTATTCGCTCCTAAAATAATTGGATCATATGAATAATTCCAAAGCGATATATACTTTTGAACTTCATATAATTTGCTAGATGTTATAATTGGAAGTGGATTTTCTTGTCCATCAATTGTTCCTTGCTGTAATGATGTAAACACCTCAGAAAAATTCATAGCAGTAGGATCTGCACCTAATTCTTTAAATAAATCAATATACATATTTATCCCAGGAATTCTAATTTTCATATTTGTAAGATCATCTGGACTTTTTATTTCTTTCTTATTATTAGTAATTTGTCTATAACCGTTTTCTCCAAAACCTAATGGTTGAATATTATTTTCTAAAAGTATTTCATTAATTGCTGCTCCAGCTGAACCAGCTAAAGCTTTATCAACAGCTTCTTCATTAGGTAATAACCATGGTAGAGATACAACACCAAATTTTGGATCTAATATAGAATAAATAATTGTTGAATGGAATGATAAATCTGTGATACCATTTTGTAACTGCTCAATTCCTTTTGTTTGACTACCACTTGATAATTGTTCATTTGGATAAACAGTAATA
>Ga0209633_10003680_pt1 | contig 14091 bp, 9 predicted proteins | sample Cruoilmetagenom1_FD_187290 | JGI IMG/M metagenome (GOLD analysis project Ga0209633, IMG submission 187290) | Oil polluted marine microbial communities from Coal Oil Point, Santa Barbara, California, USA - Sample 1 (SPAdes) (version 2) | ecosystem: Environmental > Aquatic > Marine > Oil seeps ... | reverse complement strand
TAAAACCGTATCTCAAGATATTGTATTTAACATTATGGGCTTTATTATTTTATATCTATTGATTTTTGCTATTGGAGCCCTAATTTTTGGTTTTTTAGGTTTAGATTTTGTCACCGCAATAGGAGGTTCGGCCTCATCATTAGGTAATGTGGGCCCGGCTTTTGGACAACTAAGTCCTGTACACAACTTTAACAATTTACCAACTTTAGGTAAATGGTGGTCAGCTTTTTTAATGCTATTAGGCAGGTTAGAATTATTTACAGTTTTGGTGTTATTTACACCTTATTTTTGGAAAACTAATAAGTTTTAACTTAACAGAAAATCTACCTATTTTAAAATCAATTTTAATAGAACTTTGTGTTTATTGTTTTTCATTCAAATTGTTTATTAGATTATAAAAAAACATCTCTATCAAAAAAATGATAGAGATGTAAATATTGTATTCGCCTGCATTAGGCATTAAAAATTTATAATGATCAATCCAGATTCAAAATATTAGTGTTCGTCTTCTAAAAAACCTGTTCTTCTATATCCAGTTAATTGGTATATAGTCCCTGGATCATCTGAAAATTCAATATCGAACGAAATGCTATCAGCAGTTCTTCCCGATGTACTAGTAGTACCATTTTTTACTATAGTTCCATTAGAAACATTAACAGTTATTTGATAACCATTAACATCACTAAATAAATCGCTTCCTGAAAACGTCAATGCATTTATATCGACTGGGGTTTTAAAATTAAACCACCAAATATTTTGGTGATCAAAAATATTAATCTCAGATGCACTATCAGCAGCGGTATTTGAAGTTGTAATTCGAACAAAATCAAGAGCTAAACTCCCACCAACAAAGGTTTGAACGAACCAATCACCTGATACCTCAGCAGCAGGAGAGGTTGGAAGGTTTAAATCTTCATAACCATCATCTTCTGAACAAGATGATAGTATAGTGATAAAAAGTACCAGTAAAGTATATTTAAAAAAGATTTTCATAATTATTTAATTTTTATATTATTATATAAGAAGTTATTGCCTTACAAATCTTCTGGTAAAAGTTCCGTAAAAACCACTGGCACTCAAACTCCAGTTAAAATTATTATTGTCAACAATTCGTCCGTCAATAGATTCAACTCGAATACCACTTTCAGATGCACCTATAGTAAAAGGAATATATATCAAGTCATCATCTACATTGTAAAAAGTAATTTTAAGTTGGTTTGGACCTTTCACACCACCGGCATTATCATAGGTATACGCTCTATCAGAAATTTTTACGCATAAACCCGGACTCCCATTAGTTCTAGCCCAATTACCACTGAGGTCATATATACTAGGTGCACTTGACAACACCACAACTGCTCTATCCGCAGATGCCGGAAAACCATCTTCGTTAATTGTTTCATAGTTCAATCTATAGACTCCTGGAGTATTGGCATCGACCGTTCCTGTTGTTGTAAAATCAACCTGTTCACCGTTAATAACAGAGGTTGCTCCGGGATCACTAAAGGTATCACCTTGAGTTATTATCATCGTTCTTTCACCAATTAATTGCACATCGGCATAAAAAGTTATATCAGAACCAATAGGATCCACCTCGCTACATGATACCAATAATATGATGGCAAATACTAACAAAAAAGTATTATTTAATTTATTTGTAATTTTCATTATTTTTATGTTTTGAGTTAATGATTTGCTTATTATTTCTGATCCCACCAAATTTTTTCAGTAATGGCACCTTTTTGTGACAAACTTGAATTCCGAGACACTTCATTATCAGGATAAAAAAGTGTAGTTGGGGTCTGTGTACCGGGTAAAACTGAATTTAAAGAAACAATTAAATTACCAATTGTATAATCCTCATTACCATTTACTACTATCTCAGGATATTTAGTTCTACTCAATTCAAAAAATGCTTCTATATTATTAACATAAGCTAATGAAGCCCATTTTTGAACCAATACCTGTCTAATAGCTGTCTCTACATCTGCTGAAACAACATATTCATATGCTCCACCGGCTCCAATCATATTCTGAGCTAATGATGGGTCTAATCCATAGGTTACAAATGAATTGATAACACCTTCATCATATTTCATACCTGCATTTGTTCCACCAGAATATCTAATTAGTGCTTCAGCTTGTAAAAAATTACTTTCAGCTACTGTTATTAAATAAACAGGTGTATCAGGAAGTACATTTGGTCTTGAAAAATCAGAAGCAACATCAGAAGCAAAACTACCACGATCTCCTTGATCTAATGGCCTATGAATTCCAGAGGCATCTTTACGGTAAACAACATCAATTCTAGGGTCGTTATTACCTGCATAAAAATTAAGAAGAGAAGCACTAGCTACATTATTTACATCTCCTAATCTATCCATTTGCACATCATAAAATGGATTGTTCTTGTTTGCCTCAACAGCACTCGAATAAAGGGCAAATTTGGCATCAGAGCTTATAAAATTATCCTCGGCTAATAGATTTAAAACTTCTGCAGCATTAGCCTGACTTGTATAGGCCATTCTTAAATATAATTTTAGCTTTAAAGTATTCGCAAATTTAATCCAATCATCAATATTTGAATTATAAATGGCATCTTGTTCACCCATAGTTGATGCAACAGGATTGCTATTATATTTAGACAAAGCATTATCTATATCATTAATAATTGCCAAGTAGATTTCACTACCTGCATCTGCTTTTGGATTGATATTTTCTGAACCTAGTATTGCTTCAGAAAATGGAACATCTCCAAATAGATCTGTTAACACTTGAAAAGTATAAGATTGTAACAATTGGGCTATTAAATATGAACCCGTTTCATTGTCAATATCAGATTGATCTTTAACGTAATTTAAATCATTTAAACAACCTGCATACAATTCATCCCACAATCTATTTGCATAATCAGTATTCATATTATAAGTATCAATACTTAAATATTGACTAGCACTCGGTGGTTGTGTATGGTATTGTGCAAAAAAGCCTCCTAAATTTGTTAAATTTCCACCCACAACAGTTGCTAACGATCCTTGAGCGGCAGTTAAAACGAAACTTTTGTCAACACCTATAGGTGTATTTGGATTGGTGTTTATGTTTAAATCATCTTCACATGACAACATGAACATAACTAAAAATATAATTCCTATAATTTTTTTCATTTTATTATTTTTAATATTAATTAGAATTTAGCCCTTAATGTTAAACCTAAACTTCGCGTAGTTGGATTAGAACTAAACTCACCAAACTGACTATTCAAATCAGTACCAAAAGTTGAAACTTCAGGATCAATATATTGATTAGATTCCGGTGTAAAAAGTAGAAGATTTCTACCTACTAAGGTCAATGACAAGTTATTAAATGGTGTTTTACTTATTAATTTCTTAGGTAAACTATATCCCAATGTTACTTCTCTTAGCTTAATAAATGATTTATCTATAACCAGATCTCTGTCATTTGCTGTGGCACGATAATAATCATCCCAATGCTCACTATCAATTGCGGTAGTATTTTCTACAAACGTTACATTGCCACCTCCATCAACAACTTGTCTCACAGAACCCGGAATAATATATGGATTTCTATCATTTATTGTAGTTGTTATTGAATTTCCTGTGAAACGTGTAATGCTTGCCGTTCGACTATACATCAATCCACCTTCTCTAATATCTACACTAAATCCAAAAGAGAGACCTTTATAAGAAAACTCATTTGAAATACCTAAAGTGTAATCATATTGAGTATCTCCATATACTTCTTTTATTGGAGAGGCAATTGGTATTCCATTTCCATCTACTACTATATTTCCGCTAGGATCTCTTAGCGGCACACTTCCTTCTAATAAGGATAAAGGTTGACCTTGTCTTGCCACCAATGATACTGTACTTAACCCCCCTAAATTAACTTGTTCTAATCTATCATCTAATTCTTCAAGAACGGCATCATTAGTAGAGTAGTTCAAAGAAGCATCCCAGTTAAAACCATCTCTATTTCTAAAAATACCTAATCTGAGTAATACTTCATAACCTTTATTTGTAATGGAACCAATATTTGCTGTTTGATTTGTAAAACCAGATGATCCTGCTAAAGGCAAACTTAAAATTTGATTTTCCACAGTGGCATCGTAATAAGTAAAGTCAACTGAAATTCTATTTTTCAAGAATGATAACTCTGCACCAATTTCGAATTCTTTTCTTCTTTCAGGTTTTAAATCAGGATTTCCCGCTCTATTACCAACTTCAAATGCATTTAGACCACCCGCCGGAAAATTAAAATTCCTAAAGCCTTGATTATCTGTCGATCCAGATACAAATACAGGCTGAATTTGATAAGCACCTGTATCAACACCAGTTTCTCCATAACCTAATCTAATTTTACCATAACTTAGAACATCTACAATGCTGGGAAAAGTATTAGTTAACACCCAAGATCCATTTACACCTCCATAGAGTACCGATCTATTTTCAACGGGTAATGTAGAATACCAATCGTTTCTTAAGTTAGCAGTAACATATAACATATCATTAAATGAGAATGTTGTAGAGTTAAAAACACCGAACAATCTTCTTTTGTTTATATTTGAAGTAGTTACAGGTGTACTTGCTGAGTTAGACAATGAGAAAAAATCAGGAATATCTTGTGAAGAAACAGAAGCTGTAAGACTTGAAATAGTTCTGTCATTATAATTAAACCCGAATGTAGTAGCAATGTTGAACTTCTCATTCATTTTAAGATCAAGATTATAAAATATATCGTGATTAATTTGCTTTACTATATTATTCCCTTCTGCGTAAGACCCAGGTTGTTCTGTACTACTACCATCGTTCGGACTACCAGGGATTGCATCTACAATGGCTGTCCATATTTTTGTGGCATCGGTATATTGATCAATACCTAATCTATAGCCAAAACTTGACCAATCGTTTATTTTGGCACTAACATCAAAAGCTCCATAAACACGTTCTTTTGAATAATCACTACCATCTTCATTCAACGTAAAATAAGGATTAGTAATTCCAAAGGCCGTATAATAATTAGAGACATTATTAAATGGATCTTTATAATCTCTAAATTCTGTAATATCAAAATCGGTCGGTATTTGCATTAAGTTATTTAATACAGTCAAACCTTGGCCAGTAGCTACTGCACTACCAGATGTGTTTACATAATTAAGACTACCTCCAAAGGTTAAAAACCCTAATTTTGAATTGAAAGAAAGCGTAATGGTATTTCTTTCATAACTATCTGCCTTAGTTGGATAAATACCATCTGTAGTTGTATTGTTAAAAGAAACTCTTCCTGTGGTATTTTCTGACCCTCCTGAAATAGCTAGGTTGGTAACAAATGAATTTCCTATATCGAAAAAATTTCTCAATTGATCTTCTTGAAATGCATATGGTTTTAATTTTTGAGAATTATTAACAATATTACCCCAAACGATCACACTATTATCAAAACGCGGTCCCCAAGAACCATTTTCTCCTAAAAAATGTTGACCATCCCATCCTTGACCAAATTCTTCTTGATATTTAGGCGTTCGTAAAACATCAGAAAAGATAGCTGATGTAGAAAAATCAATATTCAATTTAGATTTTTCACCCTTCTTTGTTGTAATTATTACAACTCCATTAGCAGCTCTAGATCCATACAACGCTGTACTTGAAGCACCCTTTAATATAGAGATTGATTCAATATTTTCAGGATTAATATCTCCTGAACCTCGACCAAAATCATAACCCCCATTTAAACTATTCGAAAAATTAGAGTTATTATTAATAGGAACACCATCAATTATATACAATGGTTGGTTACTCCCTCCTAATGTGCTAAAACCTCTAATGATAATTCCAGAAGAAGCTCCTGGATCTGTAGAAGCATTAGATATTACAACACCAGCTACTTTACCTTTTATTGCATCAGCAATATTAGTTTGAGAAGCCTTAACAAGCTCTTCAGAGTCAATAATTGTCGTGGCAGAACCAATCGATGCTTTCTCTCTTTTAATTCCCAAAGCCGTAACTACTACTTCTTCCAAAACATTATCTGCTACCAATATTACATTTATAGTATTAGATGCACCTACCGTTTGCTCTTGTCTTGAGGTACCAATAAAACTGTAGACCAGAATATCGCCTAAGTTTGCCTGGATGGTATAATTGCCATCAAAATCTGTCTCGGTACCAGTAGTGGTACCTTTTATTATTATACTAACACCTGGTAAAGGACCGGCGTCATCTGACACATTACCAGAAATAGTTTTCTCTTGAGCGAAAAGTAGCGTACTACTTAGCATTGCAAAAAAGATACATAAACTGTAAAACTTACATTTCATAAATATTTTATTTGAGTTAATAATTATTAAAAAAGAATGCCAAACAAAAAAGTATTATGAATAACAATTAATTCAAATAATCTTCTTTACATGAAAACAAAGTTTAGTGGATTCTTTATTTTTTTTAGAAGTAAGTTAATCCAACAACCTATTGCTTAGCATTCAACTACAAATGAAGTATATATTGTGTTTTTTTGAGGTAATATTGATAATACTTTACTCAGCCGAAGAATTATTACTTAGTATTTACTTCAAGCGTACTGAAAGGATTTTTATTAAGGTCATTAATAAATTTAGATGGAGTGATATTCATTTCTTCTTTAAAAGCCTTATTGAAAGTAACCTTATTATTATAACCTACATCATAGGCTACATCGATAATATTTAAATTATGATTCGTATCATTCTTAAAAATTTCTAATGCCTCTTGAATTCTAAATTTATTTATCAAATTAAAGAAATTCATATTAAAATGTTCATTAATTACCTGTGAAGCACTATGCCTATTTGTTCCTAACCTTTCTGACAATGTATCTAGGTTAATATCATTTATTTTATATATTTTTTCATCATAAAATAATTTCAACAGTTGTTCTTTAAGTTCATATGATAAACTTTCAGTAAGACCTGATTTTTTATATTTAAGAAAGAGAAGACCTTTAGAATAATAATTTCTATTAAAAACAATTGGTTGTACATAGGCCGTATAACCTACAAATAATATTATAAGCGACATGGATATTAATTGAGGGTGGATTAGAAAACTCATGGACACAAAGCCCACCATCATTAAGACATATAAAATATGCGAAAAAACATAAACCGAATTTAATATCATTATATTTTTCTCCCATTTTATAATCACCTCAAACTTATCTGATGATTTATTTTTCTTTGATTTCATACATATTCTATAAATTAAATATCCATAGATTAAAAGTGATACTACCTTTATAATAACTAAATAAAATATAATCGGATCAAAAGTTTCTACTCTATTCAATAAAATATGTAATTTCTCATCAGCCGATAATACATAATATTTCATAAAATATATCAAAAACAAAAAGAATGGTGTTAAGTGTAATGCGTCTATTGTTTTAAATTTATACCCACTAGTTATCCTTTTAAAGTAGAAATATAATAAAGGACCATATAATAAATTGAATGTAATGGTAATAAATAATGAATGTGGAAATTTAAATTGAACGTTAGTAACAAAAATACAAACATGCAAAATAAATAATGAGCTCAACAAAATAAATATACTAATAAGTAAATTAGCAATTCGGTCTGAACTTTTCTTTAGATTAAGTATTAAAGCTATAAATAAACCAATCAATCCTACATAAAAATAGGACATAAACCACAAATTAAACTTTGGTGTAAATTCATCACTCAACTTTTTAAAATCCTCACCAGATCTGACACTATCAAAAATTGAATTATCAAGTAATTCTACATGATGCGTTTCTTTAATATAGGTTCTTATATATTTAATGTATGTTGTATTATCTTTTGATCCTAAACCTATTTCCAACTTTTTTAAATTCTCTAAGGATAAAATACCAATTTTATTTTTAACGATTGTAGTATTTGAGAAGTCCTGGTCCACCTTATTTCCAGATGTATCAATAACTATCATAACCTCTTTTATCAAAGAAACATTGTTATTTGAATAATTATGAGTGAAACCACTAACATAAAAAAACAAGAATAATATTTTAACCATTCTTATTGAATCCATTACAATAAAGATATTATTTGAATTATTTTTTGTTAGTCTAAATTTAAAGTTAAAACTTACAGGTTTTTGTTAAGACATTGTTAAAAGAACTCGAAAAAAGGAAGACCCGATAACATCTTACTTGAATCTAGCTTAAAATTATGTTCATTTCTTGTTTATAAGTTCGCCTATGCATAGAGATCAATGAATAATTATTTATTAATTTGCTCGTTATTAGATTATGTATGTAAATTTACTTACACAATTATGCTATGATATTAATATCTAAATTTTTAATTCCAAAGAATTATACCGGATTGGCTGTATATCCATTTATTTTTTTAAAAAATAAATCTTTGTATAACAATTGGGTTCTAATCAATCACGAACGAATTCATTTAAGACAACAAAAAGAGCTATTATGGATTTTCTTCTTTTTATGGTATACTCTTGAGTTTATTTATCATCTAATCAGGTTAAGAAATTGGAATAAAGCCTACCGCAGTATAAGTTTTGAAAAAGAGGCTTATGAAAATGAGGGTAATCCTAACTACATAAAAGATCGAAAAAGTTGGTCTTTTATCAATTATTTCTTGTGATAATTACCCCTTTTTAGATTCCCTTCCTAATTCTATTTTAAGAGTGCCTTTCAATTAATAATTGTAAATTGCACCGTAAAATTTTTTTCGTTGTTATGGAGCAAATTCAAGCCTACATTCCCAAAAATAAAATCAGAATAGTTACCGCCGCTTCCCTTTTTGATGGTCATGATGCCGCTATCAATATTATGCGTAGAATAATTCAAGCCACTGGTGTTGAAGTTATCCATTTAGGTCATGATAGAAGTGTTGAAGAAGTTGTAAATACAGCTATTCAAGAAGATGCCAATGCCATTGCCATGACTTCTTATCAAGGTGGACATAATGAGTATTTTAAATATATGTATGACCTTTTAAAAGAAAAAGGAGCTTCGCAAATTAAAATTTTTGGTGGTGGAGGTGGTGTTATTTTACCAGAAGAAATTAAGGATTTAATGGATTATGGAATCGCTAGAATTTACACTCCAGATGATGGCAGAAAAATGGGCTTGCAAGGCATGATTAATAATATGATTGAGCAATGTGATAGTCCTCTCCCAGCTTCCCCACAAAGGGAAGAAGTCATAGATCGACTTAAAAAAAAGGATGTCAATACTATTGCGAGATTAATTACGATGGCAGAAAATAATTATTCAGCATATCATAAGATTTTTACGCCATCAAAAAATAACGTTCCTGTTTTAGGAATTACAGGTACAGGTGGTGCTGGAAAATCATCGTTAGTTGACGAATTGGTAAGAAGATTTTTAACTGATTTTAAGGATAAAACTTTAGCAATAGTATCTGTTGACCCCTCTAAAAGAAAAACAGGAGGTGCCTTGTTGGGAGATAGAATAAGAATGAATGCCATTAGAAACGATCGAGTTTATATGCGTTCTCTTGCCACCAGACAATCTAATTTAGCACTTTCAAAACATGTAAGTGATGCTATTTCTATTTTAAAAACAGCCGCATACGATTTAATTATTTTAGAAACATCTGGAATAGGACAATCTGATACAGAAATTTTAGATCATTCTGATGTTTCCCTTTATGTAATGACACCCGATTATGGTGCAGCAACGCAACTGGAAAAAATTGACATGATTGATTTTGCCGATGTTATTGCACTTAACAAATTTGATAAACGCGGTGGTTTAGATGCTTTACGAGATGTAAAAAAGCAATATCAACGCAATCATAATTTGTGGGATAGTGATCTTGAAAAAATGCCAATTTTTGGTACAATTGCTTCCCAATTTAATGACCCCGGAGCCAATTCTTTATATAGGATACTTATTGAAAAAATAAACAATAAGACGCAAGCCAATTTCAAAAGTAATATTAAAATTTCAAATGAAATTTCAGAAAAACAGTTTATTATCCCTCCAAAAAGAGTGCGATATCTTTCTGAAATAACTGAAAATAATAGAAGTTATAATATAGTGAGTTTAGAACAAAGGGAAATTGCACAACAATTATATGGTGTTTTTAAAACAATTTGTACAGTTGCAGCTATTGACACTAATGAAAATTTGATCACAAATTCCGCACAAAAAATAAACAAAGAGGATATCTTTTTAACAAATACCGGTCTTAACGAAGAAAAAATTCTCGAATATGCTTTAAATGACATTTCTACGTCGAATATTTCGGAAAGCATTCGTGATGAGCCATCTCAATCTCAATTTCTAAAATTACTCTTCAAAGAATTTTCTCGTATTAAAATGGACTTAAATCCACGTCATTGGGAATCTATTTTAAATTGGTCAGCCAAAAAGCAGTCGTATATAGATCCTATATATTCTTTTAAAGTTCGTAATAAAGAAATTAAGATTCAAACACATACCCGATCATTATCTCATTTACAAATTCCAAAAATTGCTTTACCAAAATATGAAGCTTGGGGCGATATACTTCATTGGAGACTTCAGGAAAACGTACCGGGTCAATTTCCTTATACCGCAGGTATTTATCCATTCAAAAGGACGGGTGAAGATCCGGCAAGGATGTTTGCCGGTGAAGGTGGACCTGAACGAACCAATAGGCGTTTTCACTATGTAAGCTTTGGTCTAGAAGCCAAACGTTTGTCTACCGCTTTTGATTCAGTTACCTTGTATGGAAACGACCCCGATTTACGTCCTGATATTTACGGTAAGATTGGAAATGCAGGGGTTTCTATTTGTTGTTTAGATGACGCTAAAAAATTATATTCAGGTTTTGAATTGACCAATGCCATGTGTTCAGTTTCGATGACCATCAATGGTCCGGCACCTATGCTATTAGGTTTTTTTATGAATACCGCTATTGACCAAGAATGTGAAAAATACATCAAAGAAAAAGGCTTAGAAAAAGAAATTGAGAAAAAAATTCAAAACATATATACTAAAAAAAATATTGATAGGCCTGCATATCAAGGTGATCTACCTGACGGCAATAATGGATTAGGATTAATGCTTTTGGGTGTTAGTGGAGATGAAGTTTTACCAAAAGATATTTATCAAAAAATTAAATCTGAAACCATTTCTAAAGTTCGTGGTACAGTTCAAGCAGATATTCTAAAGGAAGATCAGGCTCAGAATACCTGTATTTTCTCAACTGAATTTGCGTTAAGACTTATGGGTGATGTTCAAGAATATTTCATTGAAAATAAGGTACGTAATTTTTATTCCGTTTCAATATCCGGCTATCATATTGCCGAAGCTGGTGCCAACCCAATTTCTCAATTGGCATTTACACTTTCTAATGGATTTACCTATGTTGAATATTACTTGTCAAGAGGCATGGACATTAACAAGTTTGGCCCTAATCTTTCCTTCTTTTTTTCCAATGGAATTGATCCTGAATATGCTGTTATTGGAAGAGTAGCCCGTAAAATATGGGCAAAAGCCATGAAATTAAAATATGGAGCCAATGATAGAGCTCAAATGTTGAAATATCATATTCAAACTTCCGGACGTTCTTTACATGCTCAAGAAATTGATTTTAATGACATTAGAACAACGCTTCAAGCATTATATGCTATTTATGATAATTGTAATAGCTTACATACCAATGCTTATGATGAAGCCATAACAACTCCAACTGAAGAATCTGTACGTAGAGCCATGGCTATTCAATTAATAATCAATAAGGAATTAGGTTTGGCAAAAAATGAAAATCCTATTCAAGGAGCATTTATTATTGAAGAATTAACTGATTTGGTAGAAGAAGCAGTCTATGCCGAATTTGACAGAATTACGGAACGCGGTGGTGTTTTAGGTGCTATGGAAACCATGTATCAACGTTCTAAAATACAAGAAGAGAGTTTGTACTATGAGACCTTAAAACACAATGGTGAATTTCCAATAATTGGAGTAAATACTTTTTTAAGTAGTAAAGGCTCACCCACTATTTTACCTCAAGAAGTTATTAGAGCAACAGAAAAAGAAAAGAAATATCAAATTAATGTAGTCAAAAATTTAAATAAAGGCAATATATCAGAAGTGAATGAACAGCTAAAACTATTACAGCAAAAATCTATTGAAAATGAAAATATTTTTGAACAATTGATGGAAGCGACAAAGGTGTGTTCTTTAGGTCAAATAACACATGCCTTATTTGAAGTTGGAGGAGAGTATAGAAGAAATATGTAAGCAGGACTCTTGCCTTAGCTTTCTAGCTAAGACCTATAGATCGCTTATCCTGCTGCGAAACAACAACGAAACCTTTATATATTAATGCAAATTTTAGAGATAAAAATTGTTGTTAAAAACCAGACTATGGCAGCTATGGTGTACCCACCAATAAAAACGCGAATAAGGCACAGTTCATCAGATGAAAAGGAAGGATCGAACATTAAATATTCCTCAAATAGACCAATAACAGTGAGGAGTCAGATAGTACCTTGGTTAGCTATTTATAAAAAAGAGAAATTTGATAGAACTAATCTTTGGTGTTAATCTCAAAAATTTGTAGTAAACGACTATGGTTTGAATTTTCAATCTCTATGTCAACACGAAAAAGTGTGGCCACTTCTCTTTATCTAAAGAAAGAAACTTCAACTGATCTGAAAAATTATATAAAGACATGGGTACACTGTAATTAAATCAGTTAGGCACTAACATTAGCAAGTTTTGATAGATTATAATCAAGAGTTAATATCAATCGTTCACGACGAATAACTTTTGTTTTAGAATGTCACAAATATTCTTAAAAATTAGTTTTCTTTTTTTGTAAATTACACCTCTTTAAGTAATCATTCTATACCATCAATGGACAAAATCACTGAATATCTAGAAATAGCTCAAGAAAAAATCATCTTTTTCGCCCCTAAAATTTTATTAGCAGTAGCCATATTATGGATTGGCTTTAAGGTTATTAAAAAATTGATAAAACTTTTTGAATTGGCGTTGGAAAAAGGTGGCATGTCACCCAATATCCGTCCATTTTTAATGTCTATTGTTAGTGTCAGCTTAAAAGTGCTTTTGCTCATTATTGTTGCCGGAATTGTTGGTATTGAATTGACTATTTTTGCTACAATAATTGCGGCCTCTGTTTTTGCTATTGGCATGTCTTTACAAGGTAGCTTAGGTAATTTTGCTTCAGGTCTAATTGTACTATCTTTAAAACCTTATAAAGTTGGAGATTGGATTCAAATTGAGGATAAGTTTGGTAAAGTAGAAGAAATTGGTGTATTTAATACTATTATAATTTCTCCAGGTAATAAAACTTTAATCATACCCAATTCAAAAATCACCGATGATGTAGTTACTAATTATTCTGAAAAAGGAATGATTAGACTAGAAATTGCTGTGACCATGCCATATGAAGAGAGTTTCCCTAAAATTAAAAATATTATTAGTGAATCTTTGTCTACTATTCCCTTAATTCTGGATGATCCTAAACCCGAAATAGGAATTGAAAATTTTGATAGCCATACAGTACAGATAGCGGTTAGACCTTATACAAAACCAGATGATTATTGGGAAGTTATTTTTGCTGCTCATCAAAATATAAAAAAAGCCTTTAGTGAGAATAATATTAAAGTTGCTTACTCTGAAGGTGTTGAATTTGGTACTATTGGTGACTAAATTTTTTCAGTTTTAAAATAATTATTGTGAATATCATAATTTCTATATTCCGTCACAGAATTAGGTACTTAGTATTTTTATTGGCTCCGGTTTTATTCTTTTATATGGTTTTTTTTATTGATCTGGAACTCAACAAGCCTATTATCACCTATACTCTTGCCGTTGCAATTTTAATGGCATTATGGTGGATTACTGAAATAGTACCTTTAGGTGTTACTTCTTTACTGCCATTTTTATTGTTTCCTTTATTAGGTGTTATGAATGGTAAAGCGGTTGCTTCAAATTATTTTAATGATATTATTTTTTTATATCTAGGCGGATTTTTATTTGCACTCGCCATGCAAAAATGGAATTTACATCGGCGCATTGCACTGAAACTCT
>Ga0209633_10003679_pt1 | contig 14092 bp, 18 predicted proteins | sample Cruoilmetagenom1_FD_187290 | JGI IMG/M metagenome (GOLD analysis project Ga0209633, IMG submission 187290) | Oil polluted marine microbial communities from Coal Oil Point, Santa Barbara, California, USA - Sample 1 (SPAdes) (version 2) | ecosystem: Environmental > Aquatic > Marine > Oil seeps ... | reverse complement strand
ACGGGCTACGCCCTCCGGGGCAGAGCCCCCGCAATCCAGGTAAAAGCGGACAATTCATGTGCTATAAAAACCGGACAATTCTATTTGCTTCTAACAATTCTCTGGAACAACTCTTGACGCGCGAAGATGTCATCGATTATGTGCTGCTGGAAGCGAGCGGCGTCGCCGACCCGGAGGGCATCGTCATGACCTTCCTGAATTCGAGGTATGAAAAATTACTGCGTCTCGACAGTATTACCTGCATCGTAGATGCTGAGGCAGTGTTTACGCACGCTGATAACGATGATCTGTCTGCTCTGAAGCTGCGCCAAATTGGCTTTGCTGACATGGTGGTTCTGAATAAGGTAGATCTGGTTGGTCCCGAGCATATCGAAGTCATCGGTGAGTGGATCGGCCAGCACCTGAATCGAATCCGCATTGTCAACGCCGTGCTCTGTGAAGTTCCACTCGAAGTCTTACTGGCCGTCGGACGGTTTGATCCTGCCCATATGGAATCACAACAGCAGAGCATCAGTTTCGCAAGCAATCCGCCGAAGCATGATGCCGCCATCCAGATGTTCGAAACGTGGAGTTACGAAACGGATCAGCCATTTTTGCTCAAAGCATTGCGCGAGATGGTGCGGCGGGAACTGCCGCCTTCGGTTTACCGCTGTAAGGGCATCATTTATTGCACCGATGCTCCCGACAAGCGACACGCTTTGCAGGCGGTAGGGCGTCGTACTGAATTGTCAGAACTAGACGACTGGGGAATGCGCACGCCGCGAACCCAGATCGTCGCCATCGGTTCGGCCATTAATGCTAAGGAACTGACGAAACTGTTTGATGCTTGCCTCAAACAGAAATCGTCAGAGCTGAATCTTAATTAAACCAGAATGCCATCGTGAAGAAGTTGGCACCACCGAATGTCGAGTTGATCCGTCCGAACAATTCGGGAGACGCAAAGTCCGTAATCGTGCCTTCTTCCAGATACGGGGCGGCTGCAGTTCGCTGTAACCACAGGAAAGGATCAATCATTCTCGGCTCGGTAAATACCGGTCGTAAATTCCTATCCATTGCCACATAATAGCGGAGCCACTTTGCGTTCTGGATGAGGAGCTCTTTGCCGATGAAATATGTCGATGAATTCAGGGACCCGGCCAAAGCCAGGTCGCTTATCCGTGAAATTTATAGCCTGACCGATCGAATCGACCAGGTAAAACAACGGCCTCTGCAGCTGATGGAGGTGTGCGGCGGCCATACCCACACCATTTTCCGCTACGGCATCGAAAAGATGCTGCCGGATGCGATCGAGCTGGTGCATGGGCCGGGCTGTCCGGTCTGTGTATTGCCCATGGGCCGGGTCGATGATTGTGTGGCATTGGCGGAGCATCCGGACGTTATCTTCACCACGTTCGGTGATGCAATGCGGGTGCCGGGTTCGAAAAAAAGTTTGCTGCAGACCAAGGCCGAGGGCGCCGACGTGCGGATGGTCTATTCGCCGCTGGATGCCTTGAGTCTCGCCCGGGCCAACCCCTACAAAGAGGTGATCTTCTTCGGCCTGGGATTCGAAACCACGATGCCCAGCACAGCCATGACGGTACTGCAGGCGAAGCAGGAAGGCATCAGGAATTTTTCGCTCTTTTGCAATCACATTACCATTATTCCAACCATCAAAGCGATTCTGGACTCGCCCGATTTACGGCTGGACGGCTTTCTCGGCCCCGGGCATGTCAGCATGGTGATCGGCAACAAGCCGTATGAGTTCATCGCCCACCATTACCATAAACCCATAGTCATTGCAGGATTCGAGCCCCTGGATATCCTTCAATCCATCTGGATGGTATTGAAGCAGATCGATGAGGGGCGCTGCGAGGTCGAAAATCAATACCAGCGCATCGTCCAGGATCGGGGCAACACGGCGGCACTTGCCGCCGTCGGCGAGGTGTTCGAACTGCGAGAATTCTTCGAATGGCGAGGGCTCGGATCGATCGATCATTCCGGCGTTCGCATACGTTCCGCCTACAGTGATTATGACGCGGAAGTCAAGTTTTCGGTTCCGAATCTAAAGATTGCCGATCCGCAGGACTGCCAGTGCGGTGAAGTCTTGAAAGGCGCCATCAAACCGCCGCAGTGCAAGGTGTTCGGAACGACCTGTACCCCGGAAGCGCCGCTTGGGGCGTTGATGGTCTCTTCCGAAGGCGCATGCGCCGCTTATTACAACTACAGCCGCATCGAGCTGTGATGCAAAGGACAGAGAACAGAGGACAGGGGACAGAAGAAGGCGCTATCGAACAGACCCCGCGCCGCAGAACGCTGCGCGGCCAAACCATTACGCTCGCGCACGGCAGCGGCGGCAAGGCGATGCGTGACCTGGTCGAGAATCTGTTCGTAGCAACATTCGACAATCCGGAACTCGATGCGCTGGAGGATCAGGCGCGATTCGATCTTGCCGCACTCGATGCGATCGGTGATCGTCTGGCAATGACCACCGATTCCTACGTCGTGGATCCGCTCTTTTTCCCGGGTGGGGACATCGGCATGCTTGCGGTCAACGGTACCGTCAACGACCTGGCGGTCAGTGGGGCCAAGCCGCTTTATCTCAGCTGTTCGGTCATCATCGAAGAGGGGTTGAAGATCGAGGTGCTGCGCCGGATCACTCAGTCGATGAAACAGGCCGCCGATGCGGCAGCGGTGCGTATCGTCACTGGCGACACCAAAGTCGTCCCGCGCGGTGCGGCCGACAAGTTGTTCATCACTACCTCCGGCATCGGCATCATTCCCGAAGGCGTGGATATCCGCGCCGAGCGGGCCGAGCCCGGCGATGTCATTATCACCAATGGTTTCATCGGCGATCATGGTGCTGCAATTGCCGATGCACGCGGCGAGTTGGCGCTCGAAAGTTCCATGATCAGTGATTGCCAGGCCTTGAATGGTTTAATTTCGGTAATGCTGGATGCCTGTCCCGACCTCCACAGTCTAAGAGATGCCACACGGGGAGGAATCGCAACCGTTTTGAATGAGTTCGCCGAAAGCAGCAGCGCCTGCATGTATCTGAATGAAGCTGCGATACCGGTGCGGGAGGAGGTCCGAGGATTGTGTGAAATCCTTGGACTCGATCCTCTGTATCTGGCGAACGAGGGCAAACTGATCGCCGTTGCGCCCCGCCAATTCGCGGAATCGATCATCGATGCCATGTCAGCCCATCCGGCAGGGCAGCATGCCGCTGTGATCGGTGAAGTCCGGGAGAAGCCGGCAGCTTCAGTCATTTTAGCCACGCAATTCGGCGGTGCACGGATCGTCGATATGCTGGTCGGCGAGCAGTTGCCGCGCATCTGCTGAGAGCATGGCCGTTGCGGCATCGTCGGCGCCCTATTGTTCGCTGATACGCGACGCCCTGAAGTTGAACAGCATATAGCGCAACAGCCCCAAGCGGCTGGTGCATTCCGCAAAAGTCGTTTCGACAATCGCTGAGGGGCTTATGATTCCCAACTCCCGGCCCAATCGGCGCAGAAAAGAGTAGGTGGGGAGCGTGTTTGCCGTGATGTCGCGTTCCATCTCGGTCACGAAGCCGGTCTTTTCGGCAAGGCGGTGATAACCTGTGAGGGTGCAGCGAAGATTGCAGCGGCCGTAAAAGCTGGAGCTGCCCGGCCTGTATGCCGCCCAAGCGGTCGCCGGCGATAAAACGGCGACCGGCACGAAGTCGGAAATGGCAAGGTGTCCACCGGGTTTCAATACGCGGTGGGCTTCTTCGAAAAACCGGTGCCGGTCGGGAAAGTGGAAGATGCATTCGACCGCTGTCACCACGTCGAAAGAGTTGTCGGCAAAAGGCAGCGCGCAGGCGTTGCCGGGAAGGAATCGAATGCGGTTGCCGGTTTTTGGCGTGACCCGGATTCGGGCTCTTGCCAGCTGGCGTGGGTCGATGTTCAGGCCGACGATCTCCATGCCGGCATAGTTGTCATCGATGCTGGCAACCGTCCCGCCGAATCCGCAGCCGACATCCAGCACCCGATCGCCGTTTTGGATGCCGGCCGACCGGCACAGCTCCCGGGTGAGCAGCTCAGCCGCTTCGCCAAACGCTTCCGGGGAGAGCGCGGCCTGATCTGGAGTCGCCCAATAGCCCCAGTGGACATGTTTGCCGAACGCCAGCTCGACCGCGGGATTATGCTGATTCAGCTGTTCCAGCAACGCATCGAAATAGGGAAGATCGCTCATCAATCTTTTTCTTCAATCTGGCGCAAAGCCATAGTCGCTTCGATCAGACGGGTGAACAAGTCGTCCCCGCGCCGGTCTATTGAACGTAGTATATTCTATCTTGAGGTATCAGCGATGAGTTCATGTTGTGGGCATGCCGCGGGAGCGGGCCGTTTTTTCTCTTTTTTTGCAGGCAACTATCGGAAACGTTACCTCAAAAAAGGATTCGAACCCTCTCAGAAGCAGTTGATCGCGGGGCTGGAGCAGGCCGGTTTCGACGGTGCCACCGTGCTGGAGATCGGCTGCGGCGTGGGTTATCTGCATCAGCACCTGTTGGAAAAAGGCGCCGCTGCGGCGACCGGGATCGATCTTTCGGAGAAGATGCTCGCCGAGGCGGAGCGACTGGCCCGGGAGAGGAACCTGGAGGATCGAGTGCGCTATCTGCCGGGGGACTTCATCGGACAGGCGGGCGCGGTGGATAAAGCCGATATCGTGCTTTTGGATAAAGTCATCTGCTGCTATCCGGATGCGCACGCCCTGGTACAACAGTCGATGAATAAGGCGCAGCGTGTCGTTGCATTGACTCTCCCTCGAAATCGGTGGTTCGTGCGATTCGGCATGGCATCGATGAACGCTCTCCTTTGGCTGTTCCGTTCACAGTTCCGCGGCTACGTGCATGATCCACAGGCAATAGAGTGCTGGATCGCGGCACGGGGATTTAGTAAAGTGTATGAGAATCGGACGCTGGCTTGGTTGACTCAGGTCTTTGTCCGAAAAAGCGAGTCGTAATTGAGGCGCACCTTCCTTGGCGCGCCCTCTCCGGGCGCCCTCCGGGCGTCCAAATTAATTCCCGATGAATTTGTGAAGGTAAGGAGAAAATAATGAACCGCATCGTATCTTTGAGTCGCAATTTTCTGCTGTTTTCGATGGTGATTGGCCTGCTGTCGTGGCAGACGAACGCCTTTGCCGGGCGCAACGAATGCTGGGTGGATTTTTACGAGTCCCCGAACTATTCCGGTGCGCATATTCGCATCGATGGGCCGGTCAAGCTGCGCAATCTGCGTGCCGTCGACGATCAGAACTGGGAAAGCCGTTTCGACAGCCTTGTTGTCGGACCGAAGGCGCGCCTGCAGATTTTCGAAAACACCAACTTCAAGAGGACCTTGTCCGAAATGGCCAAGTATCCTGATCTCATGAAGTCGCTGGGCATCACCGACGAGGAGGTCAAACAGGAGTCGGATGTCGAGTTCAGTCCCGGTGAAATGGTTCACCATCTTGGCGAGCTGAATTTTCATAAAAAGACCAAGTCCCTGAAAATCGAATGCGTGAAATAACCGTCCCTATGGGCTGACAGATGCGGGATGGAGCCTAGGAGGCTCCATCCCGCATCGAGCAAAAAGCATGGAACAACTGGACAAGATGCATTGCGAGGCCTGCCGGATCGGCGCGCCGACTCTCACCGACGAGGAAATACGGGCGCTGCGCACGGAGGTCCCCGATTGGGCGATCGTCGAAAGCGACGGGATTCGGAAACTGCAGCGTGTTTTTCCTCTCGAGAATTTTGCCGAAGCCCTGGCATTTACCGACCGGGTCGGCCGAATGGCCGAGGTGGAAGGGCATCACCCGACCTTGCTGACCGAATGGGGAAAAACGACAGTCACCTGGTGGTCGATGAAAATCAAGGGTCTGCATCGCAACGACTTCATCGCCGCGGCAAAGACGGACGCACTTTACCAGGCGTTTGACGATGCCAAATGAGCGCTGCCAAGAAGCCATCGAACTGATCGACGAAGCCAACAGCGAGGATCCCAATACCGAAACCTGGGAAGGAGTCGAATATCCCAGGGAGCTTTTGTACGGCCGGCGCATGACCGCCTGGCTGGAGCGGCTGCAGCCCGAACCGTCCGATCTCCAGTATATCGCTGCACGCGGGCAGCATATCCGCCGCTGGACCGTGCCGCGCAACCGTTATCCCATGACCCGGGTGGGCTATCTGCAGTGGCGCACCGGCTTGTATGACTTTCATGCCAAACAGGTCGGCAAGATCATGGCGCAGGCCGGTTATGAACCCGACGCCATCGAACAGGTTCGGAGAATTCTGCGCAAGAGGGGATTGAAGAAGGATCCCGATGTTCAGCTGATCGAAGATGTCGCCTGTCTCGTCTTCATCGAAAACTATTTTCTCGATTTCGCCAAAGAGTACGAAGAGGAAAAGGTGCTGTCGGTGATCCGTAAGACATGGAAAAAAATGTCGCCGCACGCACAGCAGGCGGCGCTCGATATCGCGCTGCCGGAGCGTGCTGCCGGCCTGATTCGCAAAGCGCTCGAGGGTTAGAAAAGTTGTTGGTAACCATTCTATTCCGGAATCCGTGTCATGCTGACACCTGAAGAGCTTCCCCACTATGTGTACGAGGATTATGCCTTATGGGAAGGCCGGTGGGAGCTGATTGAGGGGATACCCTATGCGATGAAGCCCTCCCCGGATTTTCGACATCAGCGGATCAGCCTCAAGATTGCCCGGCTGCTGGATGAAGCGCTCGACGGATGCGATGTGTGCCGGGCGGTGCTGCCGGTCGATTGGCGAGTAACGGAAGACACGGTCGTTCAGCCTGACAACATGGTCATCTGCTATCGACCTTCCGGCGCGTTTCTTACCAAAGCACCGGCGTTGATCTTTGAAATTCTGTCGCCGTCCACTGCGCGGAAAGACAAACGTACGAAATATGCGATCTATGAAAGGGAAGGCGTCGCTTATTACTGTATCGTCGACCCCGAGAATAAGGCGACAGAGATCTACCGGCTTGATGAAGGGCGTTATGTGAAGCAGATGGATGCGGTGGATGAACTGTTTGCATTCGATCTCGACAAGTGTCGGATCAAGTTCGATTTCGCGCGGATCTGGCTCGGATAAACGTCCGCCGCAATCCGCATTTTTCGAAAGGGAATTATCGTCAAGATAAGCGACCGGTTACAAACCCTTGCGCAACGTTCAGTCGGCTGTCCGTCAACAACCTTCGGATTTTGTCATCGATCACTGCCCTGTCCCTGTCGACGCTGACCGCCTCGAGCAAGCCGGAAGCAACCAGAGCAGCCGCCCGTGGATCACTCTCCTCGCCATTGAAAGCCGCCGCGAGCTGATCGGCGGTTCGTCCGCTGCCGGCAACGACCAGCGTGGGACGACGCCCCCGAATACTGTAAAAGGCATCCCACCACGTCGTTTCGCCGCCGTTGATGACGACGGTGACCGATCCGAAGCCTGCCGACAACAGACCGGCAATATGAGCCAGCCAGGGGGACTCGTCCCCCCAACGATCACCCGGAACGAAGACAAAGTGCGTATGCCGGCATGCCGGCAATGCCGCATGAGCATACGCATTCGCGCGGCCTGGAAGAACCACGGTGCCGACCGCCGCAACGCCGACCAGGGGAAAGGTTCCGCCGATCTCGGCACGGGCATCCCCCATCCATTTCATCACGCCCGCATCGGTGCCGCCGTCGAGCACGATTGCATCGAGCGATTGGGCAAGCGGCGCCAGCACTTCGACGAACAACGGCTTCAGCCGGCGACTGTCATCGACGGTCATGCCGCCGGCACCGCCGACGACGACCAACACGGGGCTTTTGCCCAGCCCAAGCCCGCTCAAAAGTTCCGGCACGGCATCGAACCGATGCGCCAAAACGGCATCGGCAATGAAACCGTCAGGAAGCGTGAGATTGAAGAAGCATTCCATGCCTCGTAAGTTTACCTATTCGCACGCGCAGGTTCCAGCCGGGATAGGGCGGAGCGCCAATTCCCGCTTTGGAACTCGTCTCCCGCGGCAGCCGGAATTGTGCCACTGTTGTGGAGTCGGTCTCCGACCCGACCGTGGTCTCCGCCACTTTCTACATCCTGCGCCCGCACCCGGATATCGATCCCGCTTACCTCGCCTGGTGCCTGAATCAGGCGCCGATCCAGACGCGTATCGCCCAGGTCAGGACAAGGGCGGGCACGTCCATCATTCAGCGCAGGATATTTGCCGAGATCGCCCTGCCCGTGCCTCCGCTGGAAAAACAGAGAAAGCTCGCCGAACTGGGGGGCTTGATGGCAAAAGAACACATGCTCCGCCAGGCACTGGTAGTACAAACCGACCGGCTCCACCGGGCGCTGGGCGAAAGACTGCTGCAGCAAATAACATCAGAAAAGTGATATGAGCGAAAAGAACCCGGGAGAACAGTGCATGACCGACAACATCAAACAATCGCAGATCAACTCAACCGCTTGGGCAGCCTGCGATACTTTCCGCGGCGTCGTGGACCCAGCCCAGTACAAAGACTACATCCTGGTGATGCTGTTCCTGAAATACATCTCCGACACATGGCAGGATCACTACGAAAGCTATAAAAAAGAATATCGCGACGACGAGGAACGCATCCACCGCAAGCTGGCTCGCGAGCGCTTCGTGCTCCCCAAAGACGCGAGCTTTTACGACCTCTACGAGGCCCGCAACGAGCTCAACATCGGTGAACGCATCAACATCGCTCTGGACGCCATCGAAGAGGCCAACAAGTCCAAGCTCGAAGGTGTGTTCCGCAACATCGATTTCAACTCCGAGGCCAACCTGGGCCGGACCAAGGACCGCAACCGACGCCTGAAACACCTGCTGGAGGACTTCAACAAGCCCCAACTGGACATGCGCCCCAGCCTTGTCTCGGAAGACGTGATCGGCAACACCTATATCTACCTCATCGAGCGCTTCGCCTCCGACGCCGGCAAAAAGGCCGGCGAATTCTACACCCCACACAAGGTCTCCGAACTGCTGGCGAAGCTAGCACAGCCAAAAGCCGGCGACCGCATCTGCGACCCCGCCTGCGGCTCCGGCGGCCTGCTCATCGAGGCGGCCCGCGAGATGGGCGGCCGCGACTTCGCCCTGTTCGGCATGGAAGTCAACGGCAGCACCTGGGCGCTAGCGCGCATGAACATGTTCCTGCACGGCATGGACGGCGCCCGCATCGAATGGTGCAACACTCTCACCAGCCCCGCGCTGGTGGAAAACGACCGCCTGATGAAATTCAACGTGGTAGTGGCCAACCCGCCCTTCTCCCTGGACAAGTGGGGACAGGACGAAGCCGAGAACGATCGTTTCAACCGCTTCTGGCGCGGCATCCCGCCCAAGAGCAAGGGCGACTACGCCTTCATCAGCCACATGATCGAAGCCGCGCTGGAAAAGGAAGGCCGCGTGGCCGTGGTCGCGCCCCACGGCGTGCTCTTCCGCAGCGGCACCGAAGGGCGTATCCGCCGTCGGCTCATCGAAGACAACCTGCTGGACGCCGTCATCGGCCTGCCCGCCAACCTGTTCCCCACCACCGGCATCCCGGTGGCCATCCTGGTCTTCGACCGCACGCGGGAAAAAGGCGGCACCAACGAACAACGGCGCGATGTCGTCTTCATCGACGCCAGCCGCAAATACCAGTCCGGCAAGAACCAGAACACCCTGGATGAGGCGCATATCGACAAGATCGTCGCCACCTACCAGGCGCGCAAGGATGCGGACAAATACGCCCACGTCGCCCCAGCTTCGAGGAAATCCGGGAAAACGACTTCAATCTCAATATCCCGCGCTACGTGGATACCTTCGAGGAAGAAGAAGAGATCGACATCGATGTCGCGCAACGGGAGATCGACCAACTGGAGAAGGAGTTGGTCGAAGTGCGGGCGAAGATGGCGCAGAAGCTGGCGGAGATTGAGCGATGACAGGGAATTATGATGAAAATAGTAACCATCTCGTGGAAGGACACGAGATGGACAACGCCGGTTGCAATTTTTCGACACGCAACCATTTTTCCCATCCGGGAAAAATGGTGCGGGAAAGGAAAACGCACTGCGATTCAGTTGTCTGGAAATTCCGGAATACTCAGTCAGACGGGAAAGGATTCCGTTGCAAGTCTGTCATCATGAAAATCGGCAAGGATGCATATCATGTCTAAAATCAATGTCCTGGACCAGGAAATCACGCTGTATTCATTGAAAGATGAGGACTACATTTCCCTGACTGATATCGCCCGCTACAAGAATCAGGGACATACCGATGACCTGATCCGCAATTGGCTACGCAACCGCAATACCTTGGAGTTTCTTGGAATCTGGGAGCACCTGAACAACCCCGATTTTAAACCCGTCGAATTCGACGGGTTTAAAATCCAGGCTGGACTGAACAGCTTCACTCTGACACCCAAACAGTGGATAGAGAAAACCGGCGCCATCGGGCTGGTCTCCAAGGCCGGGCGTTACGGGGGCACATACGCCCACAAGGATATTACCTTTGAATTCGCTTCCTGGATATCGGTGGAATTCAAGCTCTACCTCATCAAGGAGTTTCAGCGTCTCAAGGAGGAAGAACGCAGAACGCTAGGCTGGGATATTCGGCGCAATTTGGCAAAGATTAACTATCGTATCCATACCGACGCCATCCAGGCACATCTGATCCCAACAGAATTGAGCGCAAAACAAACCTCGCTTGTCTACGCCAGCGAGGCCGATGTGTTGAACCTTGCCCTGTTTGGTATGACCGCTGTTCAGTGGCGGGACGCCAATCCCGGCCAGAAAGGCAATATGCGTGATTACGCCGATGTCACCCAACTGGTTTGCCTTTCCAATCTCGAAAATCTGAACGCACTGTTTATTTCCGAGGGGGCGCCACAAAAAACCCGGCTCGAACGCCTCAATAAAATAGCCATTCACCAGATGACTATTCTCACCGATCATACGCGAATGAAATTACCGGAAATGGGTAGCACGAATGGGCGCAAATAGACACGAAACCGTTCATAGTGAAGCCCAGCTTGCCAATGAAGCAACAATTCGGAAATCCCGAACTGTTCGTCACGAAGGTTCACTTGTTCGGTTTTTCCGAACAAGTGATACCTGGGACGCCGGATGGTTTACTCCAGTCATGCTAGTTGGCTTGGTGCAGACCGCCCCTCAGCGCCATCAGAAGCCCGACTACCCGGAATCAAAACCGAGATGGTCGGCAACTTGTCAGCATGACTTACAAGTTCAAGAGACCACAGCCGAACACGCCCGCCAAGAATATGAGCGGTTTGCGGAACGGCGTCGAGAGCACAAGGAGGCGATTGGAGAGGCAGAGTCTATCAAAGCACTGGAGGATACGGCGAAACAGTTGGATCAGAGACAGAAAAAGCCGGGGGGCGAGAAGTGAAAGCCATAATTCCTTTCACAAGGATTGGTGAACGTCTTAAAACAGGGTTCCAAAATGGAATATATAAACCTGCCACAGATTACTCCGATGAAGGAATACCAATTATCAGGATAAATGATTATGGCAATGACGGAGTGAAGTATTTTGAAAACTTGAGACGTGTCAATCTTTCAGAAATGGAGGCAGCTCTATTTTCCCTCAAGAGAAATGACATACTTATCAATCCTGTTAACAGCTTAAGTCACATTGGAAAAAGCTGTATTGTAGAAGATCAAAAAGATGTAGTCGTTTTTGAATCGAATATGATGCGTCTTCGAGTTCCAGAGGATTCCGGCATATTACCGGAGTATCTGTTTTTTAACCTCAACTCTGCGCGTGCAAGAGATTATTTTAGAAAAGTTGCTAAGCCAGCTGTTGCCCAGGTCAGCATAAACCAAGATGACGCAAGGTCGTTGGCAATCTACTTGCCCAGTATAGATCAACAAACCGCCATCGCCGACCTGCTTTCCACTTGGGATGCCGCCATCGAAAAAACTGAGAAGCTGATCGTCGCGAAGGAAACACAGAAACATTGGCTGATGCAACAACTGCTCACGGGCAGGAAACGCCTGCATGGATTTACAGCCGCATGGAAAAAATATCATCTCGGTGATCTTTTCACTGAACGATCAGAAACCGGATATCAGCACTTACCGCTTCTTTCCATTACGAGAGAAGAAGGCGTTATCCCAAGGAGCGAAACAGATCGTAAGGACACTTCAAGTGCCGACAAGTCCCGGTATCTCCGAATCTGCCCCGCGGGGACATCGGCTACAACACCATGCGCATGTGGCAGGGCGTATCAGCGCTTTCTTCGTTGGAGGGAATTGTCAGTCCTGCATACACCGTTTGTACGCCCAAGGGAGGGGTGGATGGAGAATATATGGCTTACTTTTTCAAGCTCCCGAAGACAATCCACCTGTTCTACCGATACTCGCAGGGGTTGACTTCGGATACCTGGAACCTGAAGTTCCGTCACTTCACGGAGATCAAGGTTTCCATTCCAGAATACGTTGAACAAAAGGAAATTGCGCGGATTATCCGAGCCTGTGATGAAGAAATCCGGTTATGGCAAAAAATGCTTGATGCATGCAACAAGCAGAAACGCGGCCTGATGCAGAAACTGTTGACAGGACGGTGGCAAATTAGAGGCAGCGAGGAACTCATCCATGACTAAGAGGCCATTCAGGATTTTGGCCATAGATGGCGGAGGAATACGAGGCGTATTCCCTGCACATATACTTTCCTGCATGTCTGACCGGCTTGGCGCGACGCTTCATGAACACTTCGACATGATTGCTGGAACAAGCACCGAATCAATTGTGGCCGCAGCCGTAGCCTGTAATGTTGATCCAGCACAAATCGTATCCCTCTATCGTGAGCATGGGGAGGCAATTTTTTCAAGAAGAAGATTTTGGGGTCCGAAGAAATACGAGCCAGCATTACAAAGCCTCTACCGAAGTAGTCGTTTAATGAAGTCTCTAAAGGATGTTCTGGCTGACATAAGGCTGGGCGATATCTCCAAGCCACTGTTACTGCCAGCCACAGACATTGGTTATGGCGGCGTTCACGTTTTCAAGTCCAGCTATTCAAAAGAATTTACAAGGGATGCGCATGTGCTCTTGCGCGAGGCTATTCTAGCATCGTGTTCGGCTCCAACCTACTTCGATCCGACAAAGGTCAACGAGTATCTATTGGCAGATGGAGGGCTTTGGGCGAACAATCCATCACTAGCAGCCGTGATTGATGCTCAGAAACGCCTGAATGTCGATTTATCCGATATCCAAGTTCTTTCTCTTGGGACAGGGCATGCACGCACCTGTTATGGGGTCAACACGGATAGAAAATGGGGATTGGTAACCGGCTGGAAAGGAAAAGAATTTATCTCTTTTTTAATGTCATTACAGGCGCAAGCGACCCAGAATTATCTGCAGCTTATGTTATCTGAAAATCAATTGCTGCGAATCGATTTTGATTCGGACTGTCCATTGCCTCTCGATGACTATGCCGCCATTGATGACTTGGTTTCCAATGCTGACAGGTTATTTACCCATAATAGCTCAAAGATTAAGAGCTTCCTTAACCTCAATTAGGAGATTGTCATGATTACTAACGAACAAAAACGGTTGTTACTTGAAAGTATGGTCGAATTGCTTGAGCTTCCTGAATCTGCATACGAAAAGGCAGCGAAACGGTATGAAGATCTAGGAAAGTGGTTTGATCGCGAAGACTCTTCTCTCGGGGAAAACAGCCCGCATATTTTCCCGCAAGGGTCATTCAGACTTGGCACGGCTATACGCCCACTTGATGAAATTGAGGCATATGATCTAGACCTTGCCTGTAAGCTTAGACACGGGATAAGCAAGGGTTCACATACCCAAGAATCGTTGAAGATGATGGTTGGCCACGAACTAGAACAATATCGCATAGCACGAGGGATCAAAGACAGGTTGGCCTCGAAGCATCGTTGCTGGAGGTTAGAATATCGGGACGATCTAAATTTCCACATGGATATTGTTCCATGCATTCCAGGTGATGAGGCCAGGCGAAACCTGATTATGGAGTCGATGCGGGCAAGCGGTGCTGATGAGCGTATTGCTGTTTAGACCCGTGTGATCATTTACCTCGCAGGAGTTATCCGTTATTCTTGGCGCGAGAGGTTCTCCTGGAAATTGCCGGTGGGGCGA
>Ga0209633_10003678_pt1 | contig 14093 bp, 8 predicted proteins | sample Cruoilmetagenom1_FD_187290 | JGI IMG/M metagenome (GOLD analysis project Ga0209633, IMG submission 187290) | Oil polluted marine microbial communities from Coal Oil Point, Santa Barbara, California, USA - Sample 1 (SPAdes) (version 2) | ecosystem: Environmental > Aquatic > Marine > Oil seeps ... | reverse complement strand
CTTTGGAACGGAAGAGAGTCTGACCTCCCTAAATAGGGAAGTGTTGCTTTTTCCAGGTGACTTTTTCGCGACTGGGGCACTAAGGATTTTCTGGCTGGTTATTATTGCCGGCATTTTGACTACCAGTTCTTTAATTTTCTGCATTTTAAACAGGAAAAGGGGAGCTGAACTATCCATGAGATGGTAAACTGATTTTCCTTCCCTTTCTTTCCTATTAGTTTTATGTTTTATAACTTGCGGCTTCAACTTTTTAGCATATAATTTATCTCCACTTATGTCCAGAATTCGTAACGGAATCTATATCGGCATACCACTTTTACTTATGGCTGCCATCGTGGTGGTGGTTTTCACCCCCTTTAAAGCAAATCCATCTGAGGATCAGGAGCTACAAATTACCACTGTGGAGATAGGCAAAGTAGTAAGGTCTTTTTCGGGTGAAGGCATTGTGGAACCCCAGAGCGAAGTGATTATTCTGAGTCCCGGTTCCAGTATTATCAAAGAGATTTTAAAGGAGGTGGGAAACCATGTGAATGAAGGTGAACCTATTATGATTCTCGATCCAACACCCGTTCAGCTGCAGATAGAGAATATCCAGGATCAGCTGGAGATGAAACAAAACTCATTGAGAAAGAACCATTTGAATGCCCGGAGCACCAAGGTGGATCTGGATTATAACATGCAGGTGAAGAACCTCAGGATTGCTTCCCTTAAATCAGAATTGGCCGATCAGGAGCAGTTGCTTGAAGTGGGAGGGATCTCACCGGCAAAATATGAAAAAACAAATCAGGAGCTGGAGCTGGCCGAAAAAGACCTTGTGATGTTGAAGGAGAAGAACTCCATCAAGCTGCAGCAGTTGGAGGCGGACGAAGATGGACTGAGCTTGCAGATTGAAATGCAGGAGAAGGAGCTGTCCGTAAAAGAGGCGGCACTTCAAAAGATGATTATCCGGGCTCCTTCGGCAGGCATTATTCTTTCGATCAGGGGAAAGGTTGGCGAAAAAGTGGATAGCGACCGGCTTCTGATTGAGATGTCGGACCTGACCAACTTCAAAATCAAAGGAAAAGTAGATGATGATTTTTCCGAGAAGATTAAGACCGGCACCAGGGTTTATGTGTCTCTTGATAATGAACAACTTAGCGGTGTGGTTGGTACAGTAAACCCTGTGATCAGGGATCGTAAAGTTGAATTTGATGTGAACCTTACAAAGAGCGATCATTATAAACTAAGGCCCAATCTGAATGTGGGTCTGGACATTGTAATAGCCGAGCGCGATAGTGTGTTGCGGATACAGAACGGACCGGCCATTGGCAGGGGAAAAGAGCATCAGGTATATGTACTTAAAAATGGAAGCGCTTTCAAAAGGGACATCCTTTCAGGCCTGAGAACTGAAGAGTATGTAGAGGTAGTGGAGGGGCTGTCAGAAGGTGAACGAGTGGTTCTTACGGATATATCTTCTGTTGAGGACTTAGAAGAGTTAGAGGAGTTGAAGGATAAGTAATGAAAGGAAAGTTTATCCATGGGCCGGTTTCTCTTTTGCTGTTATTTTGTGCAGCACAGCTGAGCGCTCAGGATACCCTGAAGGTTTCTCTGAGCTTGCGGAATGTGGTGGACATGGCCATCTCTCAGTCTTCAGCAGTTAAATATGTGCAGAACCAGGATGTAAACTATTACTGGCGCTGGAAAAATCACCAGACCCGTTTTCGTCCCCAGCTAACCCTGTCCGGCGATCTCCCCAATTTTGAGAACCAGACCAAGCCCATTACCCAGCCCGATGGGAGTATTGTGTTCAGTCAGATAACTCAATTGGAGACTTCTGCCCAACTGGCACTCAGTCAGCCAATTCCCCACTTAGGGGCTTATATTTATGCAGCTTCGGGGATTGTGCGCCTGCAGGATTTTAACAACAACACCGTAGGTTTTTCTGGTTACCCGGTAAGCGTGGGAATTACCCAGCCAATCTTTGCCTATAACTGGATGAAATGGTCCCGAATGACGGAGCCACTGGTATACGAGGAGGCCCAGAAACGATTTATCGAGTCCATTGAGGAGATATCCTACAATGCCACTGCCCGCTTTTTCAACTATTTGAAGATTCAAACCAACTATACTCTGGCTGAAAGTAATCTGTCCAATAGCAGGGATAATCTGAAGATTGCCCAGGTGAAGAAGCAACTGGGAAATATTTCCGGGAATGATTTCTCCAGGATACAGCTTTCGGTATTTAATGCTCAGAAGGCCCTGAATAATGCCCGGATCTCACTGAAGAATGCCGATTACGAATTGAAAAAATATATCGGACTGGACCAGATGAAGAACATTGAACTGGTTATCCCATTGGATATGATGTTGTGGGAGGTGGATGCTGATGTTGCCCTGAAGGAGTCGCTGGATAACCGCAAGGAGACCCCGCAGTTTGAGAGAAGGCTGATCCAGGCGGACAGGGATCTGACCAGGGCCAAAAGGGAAGCCGGGGTTGGCGCTACCCTGAGTATGAGTTACGGAGTATCTAATAGTGCTGATAATTTTGGCGGGGTATATGAAAATCCGGAACAGCAGCAGAATATGAGGTTGAGGCTGAGTATGCCGATTATGGATTGGGGCCGTTCCGAGTCCAAGGTAAAACTGGCCGAGTCACAGCGGGAACTGGTGCTCTATGATGTGGACCAGGACAGGCAGGATTTTGAGCGCAGGGTAGTGGTTCAGGTGGAGCAGTTCAACCTGATTAAGTCGCAGATTGCCACAGCCGAAGCGGCCGATAAGGTAGCCGAGGAAGGATATAAGATTGCGCTGAAAAAATTTCAAAACGGGGAGATCAGTATCACCGATCTGAATATCTCTTTGCAGGAACGTGAGGGAGCTAAGCGGGACTATATCTCTTCCATTGAAAACTATTGGGAATCTTTTTATCTCCTGAGGGAGGTAACACTCTACGATTTCGAATTCAGACAGAAAATATATTACACCAATCCGATGTTGACTTCAGAACAATAATCGATATTAATAATCTTATATAAATACCATGAAAAAAAGAATGCTTTTGATTTTGACCCTGACAGCAGCTGTGGTCTCCATGAATGCCCAGGAGTGGATTGAGTTATTTAACGGAAAGAACCTGAAGGGATGGGAGAAGATTGACGGAGCTGCAGAGTACCGGGTGGAGGATGGAGAGGTAATTGGAGTTTCAAAGACCAATACCCCAAATACCTTTATGGCAACCAAAAAGGTTTATGGGGATTTTATTCTGGAGTATGAAATGAAGATGGATCGCGGACTCAACTCGGGTGTGCAGTTCAGAAGTGTGGCTTTACAGCCCGACGGTACCGAGCGGGTAAATGGCTATCAGGTTGAATGTGACGATCATGATAACAGGCCCTGGGCCGGTGGTATCTATGAGGAGGCAGCACGTGGTTGGCTCTATCCCATGTCCTACCATATGTGTGTTGCTAAAGAAAATAAGCGTGGCGAATGGAACAAGGTGCGTGTAGAGGCTGTTGGCAGTACGATTCGTACCTATATCAATGGATTTAACTTCTCTAACCTGGTGGACGATAAGCGAACTGAAGGTTTTATTGCCTTGCAGGTGCATGGGATTGGTGATAACAAAGCCCTGGAAGGAAAGGAAATTAGATGGAAGAATATCCGGATCATCACCGAAGAGCCCGAAAAATATATGAAGAATGATGTGGCTCTTGCTCCGGAGGTGAGTTACCTGGACAATGCGCTAACCCCGGTGCAGAAGCAGGAGGGATGGAAGCTTCTGTGGGACGGAAAGAGCAGTGATGGATGGAGAGGTGCTAAACTGGATGCGTTTCCACAGAAGGGCTGGAGCATGGAGAATGGTCTTCTGAAGGTGGAGAAAGGTGATGGCGGTGAGTCGACCCATGGGGGTGATATCGTAACCATTAAAAAATACAAGGACTTTGTTCTGGAGGTGGATTTCAAAATCACCGTGGGTGCCAACAGCGGGATCAAATATTTTGTGGATCCTGACCTGAATACCGGAGCCGGTTCGGCCATTGGATGTGAGTTCCAGATACTGGATGATAAGAATCATCCCGATGCCAAAATGGGAATTGCTGGCAACCGCACCCTGGGATCCCTTTACGATCTGATTAGGGCCGATGCACTGCTTTACGGACAGGATAACACAAGCAAGCGCTTTAACGGAGTTGGTAAATGGAATCGTGCCCGCATCGAGGTGAAGGGATCCCATGTGGCCCATTACCTGAATGGAATCAGGATCGTGGAATATGAACGAGGAACACAGATGTGGAAGGCCCTGGTAGCCTATAGCAAGTATGCCAAATGGCCCGCTTTTGGGGAGGCCGAAAGCGGACACATCCTGCTTCAGGACCATGGGGATGAAGTGGGTTTTAAGAATATTAAAATCCTGGAGCTTTAGCCATTTCTTAACATTTCTTAAGTTTTTCATCAACTTAGAATATCTATCTTTGTGGTCCTACAGATTTTTGGAGCAAGCTGAGCATGGTGGAACAGATAATTATGGGGAGTGGCTCTCACACTCTAAACGGATTTAACTTTGATCATATAGTCCCTGCAAGCGGGGCCGGATTCAACGAGCAAGTGAAGAGCTGTATCGAGCAACTCCAGGAGTTTGTCCACCAGGAGGATCTGAGACTCTTTGTGACCCAGCAAACCTTCTTTATATCAGCTCATTCCCGGGATGAATACGAAGAACGTTCGTCCATTATCCACAAGCAATTGAAGAATATCTGCGGCACCAGTATACCCGCTACCAGTATTGTGGCGCAGTCGCCAGCAGGTGACAGGGATGTGGTATTGGAGCTCATCTGTACCAAGGCGCTGGACGATAAAAAAGTAACTTATAAATCCCTTTCAGGAGTCAATTATACAGTGATTGAATACCGGGGCTACAAAACTGTGCATGCTGCAGGGATGATGGGAACTGTTGAGGATAGCATCACTGAAGCTTCAGTACGGGCTTTTGAAACGATCATGAAGATTCTAAAGCAGGAGGGACTCAGCATCCAGCATATCATCAGGCAGTGGAACTATATTGAGGATATTGCCATTGTGGAAGATCCGGAGGCTCCGCAGAATTACCAGGATTTTAATGATGTACGCGCCAGGTATTATGATCAGGTTCAGTTTAATCAGGGCTACCCCGCTGCCACCGGGATCGGTCAGAATACCGGTGGGGTGATCATCGGATTTATTGCCATTTCTGATTCTGATATTATTTCCATAAAGCCCATCGCGAACCCGGGCCAGATTGATGCCCACAAATATTCAAAGCTGGTATTGGAGGGAAAATCGGAGCAGAAATGTACTCCCAAATTTGAACGGGCCAAGTTGGTTAGTATCGGGAAAGGGAATTATATCTATGTATCTGGTACCGCTTCCATCCTGGGGGAGAAGACTGTCCATGTGGGTGATGCGGAGAAACAGACACTGACGACTATCGATAATATTAAGAGACTTTTTTCAAAGAAGAATCAGGAACAACTGGGACTCGATTTTGATGTGTCGAAGATTCGTTTTTCGCATCTCAGGGTCTATGTGAAGCACGAGGAGGATATTCCAGCCGTTCAGAAGGTCTGTGACGCAGAGCTCAACTGCAAGTCCTCTCTCTTCCTGGAATCTGATGTCTGTCGCGAAGACCTGCTGGTTGAGATAGAAGGGGTGTTTACAGTTTAGTCAACAGCGCTTTTCATTCGCTCTACAACTCCAGGTTTATTCCACTTTGGGTTTTACTTTTACGATCACTCGCCGGTACCGTGTGAGGGATGGCTGGCCGTCATCGCTTACTGCCAGAATAAAATGCATCTCCTGGGGAAAACCCATGGTGGGTGTCGTAAATGTGGTCAGGGGGCTGTTTTCGTTCTCCATATCGAGCCAATAAACAGAATTACCGGCTTCGCGATAGTAGATCCATCGGTAGGAGAGTTTATCGCCATCGGGATCACTGCAGCCCTCAGCTTTCAGTAGCACCTTTTCACCTTCAGAGGCTTCAATGACCTGGTCGTGTGCGAGGGCAGCGACAGGTGGGTGATTGGCCTCTTCATAGGCCATAGTGCACCAGTCCATTCGAGAGGCGAAATCATTTTGGAAAGCTTCCCGCCAGCGCCAGACGGTGGCATGGTTCCCGGTATGGTTCTGTTGATCGACTTTAGAAAATACCTCATCTACTGCATTGGTCCACAGGGGCCGGGTCTCCGGTTCGAAGTAATACAACTGGGTTTTTGGGGTATAATACTCGTATCGTCCGCCCCAGCTACCATAGTTAGGGTGTTCACTGCATCCCAGTCCGTTGTTGATCAGGTAAAGAAACGATGGGGTATCGCCCTCCATCAGGTAGGCCACATCGGGATATTCTTCGCCCAGGGGACCGTGCATCTCCTGGATGTTTTCCCTGAGCCACTTTTTGCTGATCACCTCCATGTTTCCTCCCTGAAAACGGCCGTGAAAGGTGTCTCCTGAGATGCCGCTCCAGGTGGCAAAATGGTAACCCTCCCTGCCTCCGTGGGCATAGCCCGGGGTACAGATATAAAAAAGGTCCGGATACTTTCTGCGCATCCAGGGTCCCGAGTCATCCTGATCCGAGATGGTGTAGACCCTGAGTTTTCCCACATATTTAGCGAGATTCTCTGGCGTCTCACTTTGTTCCAGCTTCCAGAGAGCCTGTGCCAGGCAGTTGGGTCCACCCCATGCCAATACCCAGAGGGGACGTGGATCATCCTTTTTCAGCGAAGAAATAATCCAGTCCGATCCTTCAGAATCCTGGCCCTCACCGACACCTTTCATCCCGTATTTTGGAAGACCCACTTTTGTTCTTCCTTTCAATTCCTCAAGGGAAGGGTATCCTTCTTCATGCTTTAGCAGATTAGCTTGCACTTTACCGTAAGCACCCAGGATTTCATGGATCCTCCACTCGGCAGTCTTGTTCCGAAGCCAGACTGAAGTTGTGGCAATGATTCCTTCTACATCAAACTGGTTGCAGTAAGTGAGGAAGCGCACCAGCGACTCCGCATCGTCTGGTTCATTTTCGATGTCAGTCAGCACAATAACCCTGGGTTTTTCCCCGAAGGTGTTTGCATCTGCAGGCTGCGCTGTGCAGATCAGGATCAAAATTAGGGTGATAAAGAGACGGATCGTTTTCATATTTTCTGATTGATTGTTTTTTTACTAAATTATCTTCAAATTCAAGAATTAAATGTAGCCAAAACCCATGAAAAGCAAATCAACTTCTCTTGTCTTGTTCCTGTTTTTCTCAATCGTTTTGAGCAGTTGTGATTCTAGTTCCTATGAAACCATTCACGATTATCCCATTACTCCTGTCGATTTTACACAGGTAAAACTGCGAAAGGGATTCTGGAAGGACTGGGTGGAAACGGTACACGATGCCACCATCCCTTTTGCCTTTCAGAAGTGTGAAGAGACAGGGAGGATCGATAACTTCATTTTTGCTGGGGGCATTGAAGAAGGGAAGTTTCGTGGGAACTTTGGTTTCAATGATTCAGACCTCTATAAGATCATGGAGGGTGCGGCCTATGCCCTGATGATTAAAGATGATCCGGTCTTACGCGCCTACCTGGATTCCCTGGTCTATTATATTTCGGAGGCTCAGGAGGAGGATGGCTATCTCTATACCGCCTGGACATTGAAAGCCAATGACTATATTGATTTTAGCTGCTGTACCTACAGCGAGCAGGGGCAATGGATCGAGACTCAGAACAGTAGTCATGAGTTTTATAACGCGGGACATATGTATGAAGCGGCTGTTGCCCATTACCAGGCCACCGGAAGCCGGTCTTTTCTGGATGTGGCGCTTAAAAATGCCGACCTGATTTATGAGGTCTGTATGACACAGGGAAATGACTATGTTCCCGGTCACCAGGAAATTGAAATCGGACTGGTTAAGCTGTTCAGGGTTACGGGGGATGAACGTTATTTGAATCTGGCTAAACACCTGCTGGATATCCGGGCCGATGTTCTGGACACGGAGTACAGTCAGGCTCACCTTCCTGTCACGGAACAGACCGAGGCTGTAGGTCATGCGGTAAGGGCTAATTATATGTACTCTGCAATGGCCGATGTGGCTGCTCTTACCTGCGATTCGGCCTACCTGGAAGCAATCGGACATATCTGGGATAATGTGGTGGGAAAAAAACTCTCCATAACGGGAGGAGTGGGAGCCAGTCCCCATGGCGAAGCCTACGGGGAAAACTATGAGCTTCCCAACCATCCCTATAATGAGACCTGTGCGGCCATTGCCAATGTGTACTGGAACTACCGGATGTTCTTGCTTCATGGCGATTCAAAGTACATGGATGTACTTGAACGCACACTCTATAATGGGGCGATTTCGGGATTGTCTCTGGATGGCACTCTCTTTTTTTATCCCAATACTCTGCAGCATGACGGAGAAACAGCCTTTAACCAAGGAGTCAATGGTCGCTCCCCCTGGTTCAGCTGTTCCTGCTGCCCCTCTAATCTCTCCCGCTTTATTCCATCGGTGGCAGGCTATGTCTATGGCATCCGGGGAGTGGATGCCTATGTAAACCTCTTTATGAATAGCGAAGCCTCTCTTCAGACCGAAGGAGGCGAGCTGCTTATTTCGCAACACACCCGCTACCCCTGGGAGGGAACGATCGAATTGATTATTAATAACCAAAAGGCGGTGAAGGCTGCTCTGCATATCCGGATTCCGGGATGGGCGCTGAACACACCTGTTCCCTCAGATCTGTTCTCTTTTGCCGATGATCAGGAAGCCCGGCCTGTTTTAAAAGTAAATAACAAGGAGGTGGAGATCAAAATGGAAAAGGGCTATGCGGTGATAGAAGGTCAGTGGAAATGGGGTGATCATATCACCCTGGAATTGCCCATGGAAGACCGTTTGCTGGTAGCCAACTCAAGTGTGAGTGCCAAAACAGGATTGGTGGCAGTACAGTACGGCCCTCTTGTATATTGTGGGGAAGAGATTGATAATGAGATTGATGTGCTGGAGGCAGAGCTCAGTGCTGATTCAAAGTTTGAAGTTTGTTACAGTCCCGATCTTCTGGGAGGGGTCAATATGCTGAAGGGTGAGGAGCTCAAACTGATCCCTTACTATGCCTGGGCCAACCGGGAAGTGGGCAAGATGAATGTTTGGTTCAAGCAAATTGATTAATCTATACAATATAAACAAGATGAAAAAGATTTTCCGCCTTATTTTGCTTATCGCTGCAGTTCCGTTTTTTCTGAACGCTCAATCCATACATCAGGACAACATCCTTTATGGTGCGGCATACTACCATGAGTATATGCCCTATGAGCGACTCGATGAGGATGTGCGGATGATGAAGGCAGCAGGAATCTCCGTGGTCAGGGTGGGGGAATCCTCCTGGAGTCTTTTTGAGCCCAGGGAGGGTGAGTTTGAATTTGCCTGGATGGACCGGATCATCCACAAGTTTTATGAAGCCGGGATCAAGGTTATTCTGGGGACTCCAACGTACTCCATACCAGCCTGGTTATGGCATAAACACCCTGAGATCTTGCTTGATTATCGTGATGGAAGGAAGGCCAGCTATGGGATCAGACAGAATATGGATATAAGCAATCCCACCTATCTCTTTTATTCAGAGCGGATTATCAGGAAGATGATGGAGCATTTTGCTGCACATCCCGGTATCATTGGATTCCAGGTGGATAACGAAACTGAGGCAAGGAGAGTCAATAATTATGACTTTTATGTGAGCTTTGTCAACCACCTGAAAAAAAAATACAAGACTACGGAGAACCTCAATAAGATATGGGGGCTCAATTACTGGGGAATGACCCTTGACAGTTGGGAGGAGGTGCCGCCACGGGATGGGATCACCAATACCGGCTACAAACTGGAATGGGCCAGGTTCAACCGGAAAGCTGTGGCTGATTTCTTAACCTGGCAATCGGAGATTGTTGCGGAATATAAACGTGATGACCAGTTTATAATACATTGCTTTATGCCTTCGGTGCAAAACGTCGACCAGATTGCCAGTGCAGCCAAAATGGATATGATGGCTGTGAATATATACCATGCTCAGCAGGATGATCTCACCGGCAATGAAATTGCATTTGCGGGTGATTTCTTTCGGTCGGTAAAGGGTAGTAACTACCTGGTGACTGAAACTAATGCTCAGACCATTGGCTGGACCTCCAAAACCCAGCAGCCACCTTATCCAGGACAGTTGAGGCAAAATGTCTATGCCCATATTGGTTCCGGTGCCAACATGGTGGAGTACTGGCACTGGCACTCCATTCACTACGGACAGGAAATCTATTGGAAAGGGGTGCTTTCCCATGACCTCCAGGCTAACAGGGCCTATGCCGAGGTATCTGTAACTGCCCATGAGTTGCAAAAATTCGGGACCAAACTGGTGAATCTCAAAAAGGAGAATGGAGTGGCCATCCTCTTCAGTCATGATTCCAACGATGCCCTGAATTTTATGCCCTTTAACGGATCTGGCTCCGACTGGAGCGAATCTACCAATAATGCCTATCGCAATCAGCTGGTGGCCCAGTTTCATAGAGTATTGTATCAGCACAACATAGGTGTTGACTTTATTTTTCCTCAGAATTTAAATCTTGAGAAGTACAAATTGGTAATCATTCCCTCCCTCTATGTGGCATCTGACCACTTACTGGAACAGATCAATGAATATATCAGGAACGGTGGCCATGTGATTATGCAGTTTAAAAGTGGGTTTAGTGATGAGAACTCCATGGTTCGCCCGGTGATTGCACCCGGACCTCTGCGTGAAGCGTGTGGCTTTTACTACCAGGAGTTTTCTAATATCAAGACACTTCCACTTAAGGATAATCCATTTGAGGTGGAGGAGAATTCGGCCACCGACTGGATGGAATATATCATTCCTGAAACAGCTGAGGTGCTGGCCTATTACGATCATCCCTATTTTTCAGCATACCCTGCAGTGACCATCAATGAATATGGAAAAGGCACCCTCTTGTACGAGGGCTCCATCTTTTCGGATCAGATTCAGACGAAGATCATTCAGGAAGCCATCATTCGGGCAGGCATTGAAAATCCTGATCATCAGTTTGCCTGGCCCCTGATCGCAAAATCCGGTGTCAATGAGGAGAAAAATGCGGTGCATTTTTATTATAATTACTCTTCTGCACCCATTGAATTTGTATATCCCCACAGTCCAGGAGAAGAGTTGGTTACTGAAAATTCCATTGAAAAGGGAGCTTTATTAAGTGTGGCTCCATGGGATGTGTTAATTGTAGAAGAAAACGGAATAAGATGATGAACCGGATTATAATTTATTATGCCTTAAGCCTGCTTTTCATTTCAGGATGCAGGATAAATAGGGAGCAGATTAATCCCAAACCCAATATTATTTTTATCCTCGCCGATGATCTGGGCTACGGAGATCTGGGGTGTTACGGGCAGAAGCTCATCGAAACACCCAATATTGATGCACTGGCCTCTTCGGGAATGAAGTTTAGTCAGCACTATTCCGGATCGCCTGTGTGTGCGCCCTCCCGTTGTGTGTTGCTCACAGGGAAACACAGCGGTCATGCCTATATAAGGGGCAATGACGAGTGGGGAGATCGGGGTGAGGTATGGGATTACTGTGCCATGATTGCCGACTCCACCCTTGAAGGTCAACGTCCCCTGAAAGCTGGAACAGTCACCCTGGGCACCCTTCTGCAATCGGCCGGATACAGGACAGGGATGATTGGGAAATGGGGATTGGGCGCGCCACATACGGAGGGGATCCCCAACAGGCAGGGATTTGATTTTTTCTGCGGATACAATTGTCAGCGGCAGGCCCACACCTATTACCCGGTCCATCTTTATCTCAATGAAAACCGGCTTCATTTAGGAAATGATACCATAGCTCCACATTCCATGCTGGAGGAAGGTGCAGATTCTCTTGATCTGGAAAGCTATGCATCTTATACACTCTCCTCCTATGCACCCGATGTGATGTTTAAGGAAATGATAAAATTTATCGAAACGGACAAAGATGACCCTTTTTTCTTTTACTGGGCCTCGCCCATTCCCCATGTGGCGCTACAGGCACCCCAAGGCTGGGTAGATTATTATGTGGAAAAGTTTGGAGATGAAGAACCTTACACGGGTGACAGGGGCTACTTTCCGAGTCGATACCCGCACGCCACTTATGCGGCCATGATCTCCTATCTGGATGAGCGGGTTGGTGAACTGGTTCGAACACTCAAAGAGCAGGGCCTTTATGAAAACACCCTGATTATCTTCACTTCCGATAACGGCCCTACTTTCAATGGAGGTACAGATTCGCCCTGGTTTGATTCGGGCGGACCTTTCAAATCGGAGCGGGGCTGGGCCAAGGCTTTTCTGCATGAGGGTGGGATCCGTGTTCCAATGATTGCCAGCTGGCCGGGAAGGATTACACCCGGTTCAGATTCAGATCATCTTTCAGCTTTTTGGGACCTTCTGCCCACGCTATGTGAAGTGGCTGGGTCTGATGTACCTGAAGAAGTAGACGGGATCTCATATTTGCCCGAGCTACTGGGTAAAGGGAAGCAGGAGAAACATCCCTATCTATATTGGGAGTTTCCGTCAAGCGGAGGACTGCAGGCGGTGCGGATGGACCAGTGGAAGGCGATCCGGAAGAATATTCAACAAGGAAACCTGGAACTGGAGCTTTTTGACCTGGAAGAGGACCTGGCTGAGCAAAATAATGTGGCGGTCGATCATCCTGATATCATCCGTAAACTGGAGCTGATCATGGAGAAGGCCCATACACCGGCTGAACTGGAGCGTTTCCGAATGGAGGCCATCGACTGATTATCCAGGTCCAATATGATTTTCAGCTTATCCATGGTGGTCTTTATGGAAGCATGTTCCATTTCATTAAGGAATCAATATTTTCACCATACCTGAAGGAGGAACCAAGATTTCGGTGAGTCCGTTCAAAGCTATGGTATAGCTATCTGCCAGTGTACCCATGCAGTTGTAGATTTCAAGTCCGCATTTTCCAAGGGGCTCGGCGGGTCTGATAACCAGGCTGGTTCCCGGTTTTGCATTGATGATATCGATGCGCGATGGGGATGCTGATATATCGACGCAGATTTCGTTAAAAACAGCGATGATCTCCTTATTTTTATTGCTGGCCCTGAGCAAGGGGTAGAGTGCTCCCGGATCATTTGCCTCAAACTCTCCATCCAGCAATATGCTTCTGTTTTCTTTCCAGTAGGAAAGGTAGTAGCTGGCCATTGCCAGTTGTTCGGTGGAGAGAGAATCCAGTTTCACCGATAGCTGCGGCACCGCAAAAAGGATATTCAGTATCTGTAGTGCTGCATTTTCAACAGGGTCGTCCTTGTGCCACATAAACATATCCGAATGGACTGCGGTATTTCCGGCTATCAGGCGAAGGTCGGTTGTGCGGACCCGGTTCACCACTGCCATATTAGGACAGTCCGTAGCGCGGAACATGTTTCCATATTTTCGCATCAAAGGTCCGATATAGGGCTGCCTGAATTCAATCATTATCTCTGGCTCGATCTTTTTTAAGCGCATCATGATTTCTGTCATCAGGACATCCACGGCCACATTTACTGAAGCGATGTCCCTGCCATCGCCAATGGTCAGATCGGTGCTTTCGTTGGCGGCGAACCATCCCAGAAAATCCAGTTTAAAACCATCCAGTCCCCAATGAGTCAATGCCTGCTCGTAGGTCTGAATAAGAAACTCCCTTACCTCGGGATAGCGTGGGTCCAGCACATAGGTTCCCTGGCTCTCCCAGTAACGCAGATATTTCCCTTTAAAGCGGCTGTAATTGTCAGATTTTTCACCCACAAAAGGGAGTGAAAACCAGAGTAGAAATTTCATATCCAGCGCATGCACATCATCCACAAATTGCTTCATCTCCGGAATGCGAAGCGGCCGCCAGTCGCCAGTGTAAGCATAGCCCCGATTGCTGTTCAGGGTCTGCCATCCGTCATCCACAATAATGGCGGTCATACCCAGCTTCCTGGCGCTTTTCAGTTCATGGAGAATGGCGGGTACATCCAGGTTCTGATGAAAGCTGTACCAGGTGGAGTACATGGGCTGTTTAGCGGCATCGGGAACAGTGGCAGGT
>Ga0209633_10003677_pt1 | contig 14094 bp, 11 predicted proteins | sample Cruoilmetagenom1_FD_187290 | JGI IMG/M metagenome (GOLD analysis project Ga0209633, IMG submission 187290) | Oil polluted marine microbial communities from Coal Oil Point, Santa Barbara, California, USA - Sample 1 (SPAdes) (version 2) | ecosystem: Environmental > Aquatic > Marine > Oil seeps ... | reverse complement strand
AGTCCTTTTAAAATAGGGGATGAAGTTCAGCTGACCCTCAAGTCTGAGAAGATAAATATTTTTACCCGTGACGGGAGCCGGAATCTAATCCATGCGTAAGAAATACGATATCTGGAGTCTGGTTACTCTCTCTGTACTTGGTCTTTATGCCATTTTCCTTATCTACCCTCTGTTCAACCTGTTATCTCAGGCTGTTGTGGATAAGGATACAGGAACTTTTACGCTGGCATATTTCGTTAAGTTCTTCGGTAAACCGTATTATTTCAACACCTTGTTGAACAGTTTTAAAGTGACCTTCGGGGTTACCATTCTTACAATACTGCTGGGAATGCCTCTGGCTTATATTTTCACCAGATTTGAGATTTTTGGGAAATCCTTTCTACGAATTCTTATCATTCTCTCATCAATGTCAGCACCTTTTATCGGTGCTTATTCCTGGATTCTTCTTCTGGGAAGAAGCGGTGTAATTACTACCTTTTTTAAAAATGCTTTTGGTATTCATTTTCCCAGTATTTACGGATTCTCCGGGATTCTGGTAGTTCTTACACTACAGTTGTACCCTCTTATCTTTCTTTATGTTTCCGGTGCTCTGAAAAATGTGGACAACTCCCTTCTGGAAGCCAGTGAAAATCTGGGTTGTTCGGGAATGAAGAGATTTTTCATTATTATTGTTCCCCTGATCGGGCCGACCTTATTTGCAGGTGGACTCCTGGTTTTTATGCGTTCATTGGCTGACTTTGGTACGCCAATGCTTATCGGTGAAGGTTTCCGGACTTTTCCGGTTACCATCTTCAACGAATTTATCAGTGAACTGGGGGGGGATGATGGTTTTGCGGCAGCAATTTCCATTATTGCCATAATTATAACAACCATAATTTTCCTGGTGCAGAAGTACCTTTCAACCCGTAAAACGTTCTCCATGAATTCCATGAATAAAATCCGTCCGGTAAAGGCCAGGGGGCTTACCAAGGTTTTAATCCATGTCTATTCGTATGCGCTGATCAGCCTTTCCATCATGCCTCAGGTTTACATCATCTATACGGCATTCAGGAAAGTTAACGGGACCGTTATGGTTCCCGGATATTCTTTAGGGAATTTCTCTGATGCCTTTGAAAAGGTTGGCCGTTCCATTTCAAATACGATAATAATTCCCGGTATCTCCCTGATTATTATCGTGATTCTGGCCGCTCTTATTGCTTATATAACCGTTCGACGACGGAACATCCTTACAGGTATCGCGGATACCGTATCCATGGTGCCCTTTATCATTCCCGGTTCTGTTGTTGGTATTACTCTTCTGATTGCATTTGACAAACCACCGATTCTTCTCAGTGGAACAATGACGATTATGGTAATTGGTCTAGTTCTCCGCAGACTGCCTTTTACAATCAGATCCAGTGTTGCGGTTCTGCAGCAGATTCCCATGAATGTGGAAGAAGCGGCGCTGAGTCTGGGCAGCTCCAAGCTCAACGCCTTTTATAAAATCACCATGCCCATGATGGCGGCGGGTTTGATTTCCGGTGCTATTTTAAGCTGGGTAACCATGATAAGTGAGCTTTCTACGGCAATTCTGCTCTATGTCGGACGAACCAAGACTCTGACGGTGGAAATCTACACCCAGATTATCCGGGGTAATTACGGTATTGCCGCTGCTCTTTCAACGATACTGGCGGTACTGACACTAATTTCCCTGCTTATCTTCAACAAGGTGTCCAAGGGTGATGATCTGAGTATGTAAGACGGTTGCCTGCATTTTTCTCCGCCTGAAACATTTCAGGAATAGGCATTAACGGGTGTGCGCCCAGAGGTTAAATTAGAAAAGAATTCACTCCCAATCCAAAAGCTTTTTTACGCCCTTGAGGGCCCGGATATCCGTTACATCCTGACTCACTTCGATGGTGCCTTTGTACAGACCAAGTTCACTGTAAACCGGGAAGTAGCGGATGTGAATAAAGCGGTCGTTCATAGTGAACCAGAACTCAGCCACATCCATTTCTTTATTCCTGAAACTCTGCACAATCTTTTCAACAATATGAACGCTTTTGGGAGGATGACAGTTGGCAACATCCCGGCCGATGATACCCGGACTTCTGGGGAATAGACGTTCCTTCCCCTGGGAGTAATAGCGAACTTTATCTTCGCTGTCCACAAATGTCAGATCGAAGGGCAGGGCTTTAAGCATCATGTTCAATTGGGAGGGGAGAAGCTCTCCTGTTTCAAGGGGAATCCGGGAGTCCGGACTGGTTTTTACCGGGGCTGCATTTATGGCAGTTGGACTTTCCGATTGGACGACATTGGCATCCCAGAGATTGCCCGGGCTTATCCAGGCATAGCCTATTTCCGCTTCGCCCCGCCTGATTTCCACCCAGGATTTTTCGGGCAGCTTTCTCAATGCTGTGGGGAAGAGTATACGCTCTTCCATGAAAATCATCCTCCTGATGGCTCCAGTTAAGGCTTTGACTTTTCGGCGCAAATCTCTGTTATGTCCTGCTGAATGTGCTTTGCGGACATCTTTGAATGCTTCACGGATCTCATCGTGCTTCCCCCACATCACCTTGGAAGGTCCTGTGAAGTTTACCGCTTCCAGGTAGGGAAAAAGCTGATTCTCCTTCCGTCTGAAATGGATTTCCAGGGCTTCCATATCCTCCATTGCTGATGAGAAACTGCTTCCGCTACGGTCGGCGTTCCGGGATTCCCGCACTAAAATCCGGGCATACTTTTTTGCCGCTTTATTCTCCTCACGGTAACTGTGTACAGGATGGCCCGGGAGAACTTTCCCCCTGTGAGCATCCTCTAATGCAGATTTAAAAACCGAGACATGGACGTCGCAGAGGCTTTGAACCTGTTCTACCGGTACTCCTTCCTGTATGAGCCCCTGCTCCATTTCGGCAATTTCTTCGGGGCTGACATTTCGGATGAGTTTGTCGAATTTCTTTTTAACTTCCTTGGGGTTTTTACCTGCATGGATTTCCATAATGATGCTTTTCAGCTGATTCTGTTTATCTTTGTTGTTCTTAATTAGCTCACTCATGACTCAAGTATGATTATTCTCCGAGGATTATCAAGATGTTGCGCATTCTGTTTTAAGATCCGGGGAATTCGGTTACACTTGGGCTCTCTTCATTGGAAGACCGGAGCTATGATGTTCAGATTTCTTAATTACAAGTTGAATCGAAAGATTCTGTTCGCGTTCTTTCTGATTATTCTTATTCCGGGCGTTTTCTCGTTCTGGGCAAATTACTATACAAGATATAAAACGGTTCGATTCGAGACGGAATTGCGCCTCAGGGATGGAGTATCTGCTTATTTTAACGAGTTTGAAACAATTAAAGAAAAATGTCTGGCAGTTGCTTCGGTCTATTCAAAAAAAAGCTTTATTACCGACAGGCTGATACATGGTGTAAGTGAGCAATTTGAGAATGAGATTATTGATTTTTATAAGATGAACCTACTCGATATCATTGAAATAGAGGATATCGATGGTAAGGTGATTTTCCGGGGGCATAACCCGTCGATTTCAGGGGATGTAAAGATTGATCAGCCTCTGATTCGGGAAGGTTTGGAGGGTAAGTTAGGCGTAAGTTTTGAACATGGAAAATCGGGATTTGCCATCCGGGCTGTAGCGCCGATTGAGTATAATGGGCAGGTTATCGGGTCTTTTATGGCGGGGTCTTTGTTTTCCAGGGATTTTGTTGACTATTTAAAAACACTCACATTAATGGATAACGGTATATACCGGGGAGATTCCAAGATTATTGCGACTTACCAGGGATTGGAGAATCTTAATGAGGAAACAATTTCCAGGCTCAAAGCGGGGGAGACTATCATCCGGCGGAACCAGATTCTTAATAATGACCGATATTCTATTATTCTCGAACCGATTATTCTGAAAGGTGATTACTGGGGTGCCGTTTGCCTGGGAATCTCTGTTGAAAGCAGCGATAAAGCGTTTAAGTACTTTAACCATCAGATTGCCATTATCGTTACTCTTGGTGTTCTGATTGCTCTAGTAATCTATTTTTTTCTGGCTCGTAGTATAAATGCTTCGTTCATGAAAATAATCTCTGGTTTTTCGGATTTCAGCTTTGACTATCCGAATGATGAAATTACAATTGGTAAAAATGATGTATTCAGTATAATTGCGTCTAATTACAATCTCCTGATTCATCGTATCGATCTGTATAATCAAAGGATTAAAAAACTTCAGGATGAATTAATAAAGTCAGCAAGGTTTGCCACCGCCGGGCAGGTAGCTGCCGGGCTGGCCCATGAAATACGTAACCCCCTCAGTTCTATAAAGATGATGGCCCAGATTGTCCGGGCCAGACATTTGAAGGAATCAGCCGGCGAAGAAGAAATGACGATTATCCTGGAAGAGATTGACAGGATAAATGACAAAGTTAAAGAGCTGCTTGAGTTTTCCCATACAACTCGAATGGATTTTACCGATCAGGATATTCACCCGATTATTGAAGGTGTATTAAAACTGTTGAGCTATCTGATTGAACAGAATGGTATTGATTTATCCATATATCTTGATTCGAATCTTCCTGAATTATATGTTGATAGTGAAAAATTAAGAATCTGTTTTATGAATCTATTTGTCAATGCCATTCAGGCTATGCCCGATGGCGGCCAACTTTCTGTTTCAACTCGATCAGATGATGAATGGGTTTCGATCCGTATCTGTAACACTTGGAATTCGGGTGATATCCTCTCCGCTGAAGACCTGTTTGAGCCTTTTCTTACTACAAAAAAGGAAGGTACCGGGTTGGGACTGGCTATATCGAAGCTGGAAATTGAAAGGCATCAGGGAAAGATTGATGTGTTTCAAATGGAAGGGGAAATCTGTTTTGATATCAGACTTCCAGTTAATTCTGCCGTCGGGGAGATAGGTTAGTATGGCAATGATCCTTGTGATTGATGATGAGGTTAATATCCTTAAAAGCTTTAAGTCTCTTCTATCCTCTGAGCATGAGGTGTCTGGTGTTACCACCCGGCAGAAAGCTCTGGAATATCTGGAAGAGAACAGGGTTGATTTTGTCTTTCTAGACTACAATCTCGGAGGGCATAACGGCCTCGACCTGCTAAAGGAGATTAAGGCTCTTCAGGAAGACCTGTATGTCGCCATAATTTCAGGTCAAGGTGATTTTGAACTGATTATTAAAGCTATGGCATTAGGTGCTTTTGATTATCTGGAGAAACCACTTGATATTGATAAAATCCAGTTTCTGCTGAGAAGGGCGGAAAAATCCAGAAAACTCAGCCATGTCATCAACTTCATTGCGGATGAACAGAGCAGCCATTACAACCTGAATAGAATAATCGGTACTTCCGCTTCGATGCAGGAGGTATTTAAACAGATTGGCTTGTTGTTGAATCAGGACGTTACAGTTTTGATTTCCGGTGAGAACGGCACCGGTAAGGAATTGATTGCCAAAGCGCTTCACTATAATAGTATTAGGAAAGAGGAACCTTTTGTTGCTATTAATTGTTCTGGTTTAACAGAGTCCCTTCTGGATAATGAACTTTTCGGTCATGAGAAACAGGCCTATACCGGGGCAGATTCCAGGATGATTGGGAAGTTTGAAACGGCAGGTGAGGGCACTATTTTTCTTGACGAAATAGGAGAAATGCCTCTTTCTTTTCAGGTAAAGCTTTTAAGAGTTTTACAGGAGAAAGAGTTTCACCGTCTTGGTGGGATCCGGAGTATAACTCTTAAAGCACGTATCATTACAGCAACAAATGTAAATCTGGAGAGAGAGGTGGATTCAGGCCGATTTCGTCAGGACTTATTTTACCGGGTGAATGTGGCACGTATCAGGGTGCCGGCATTAAGAGAAAGGAAAGAAGATATTCCACTGCTGCTGCATCATTTTGTCAAAGAAGCGAATTCCAAGTTGAATAAAAAAATAGAAGGTGCATCGGAACATGCGGTTAAGAAACTGATAGACTATAACTGGCCGGGAAATGTTCGTGAACTTGAAAATACCATTACCAATATGTGCATTAATACCCCCGGAACTGTTATCCGTTCTTCATCAATTCCGGATTATGGATTAGAAGAGGAGGAACCTGATGGATCAGCTGATTGCCTGGATCGGTTCATTTCAAACTATCTGGAAGATAATGAGACTGATGAGGGACTCCTTTTCCCTGCAGTAGAGCTTGTTGAAAGAAAAATGATCGAACAACTTTCAAATAAGTATGATGGGAATAAAACCCGTATTTCTTCAGCACTGGGTATCAGTCGGGTTACTCTGGCCAAGAAAATGAATAATATCGGGTTGTAAATAATCTTTACAATCAATGCAAAATAATTCTCATATTATCAAGTCTCTTTTAATCATCTCCTCTCCTTAGTTGCTTCATCCTAAGTGTTTTATTGGCATGAAAATTGCTTTGAAAGTGGAGGAGGCCAATATGAGTAATTATCAGAACACTGCCGATAGTATAAGTAATAGTATAAATATCAAAGCAGAGTCTCATCACATTTCTATACACAGTTTCTTTAAAGATTTGAGAAATCGTTGGAATAGCGTTTCAGGATTCAATACACAAATCCCCTACGCTGGTTTGAATGAGAAGAAAATATTCCATAAAAGGAACCTGGAAAGAACCGCAATATTTGAAAGTTTTGACATTTTATTGAGATATATCGATGACCTTCTTGCTCTCAAACCGGATGCTGGGAATCATGATATTAACCTGAAAACACAACTGGAAATTAAAAAGACAGAGATGAACCCTTTACTGCCGGATTCCTGCCTTTCCCTTTCATATGATGACAGGGGTACCATATTTTCCATATATCAATTGCTTATTATAATCCATTCAGATTTCCTGATGCTTCAGGATTTATTCCAAATTCAAGGTGATTTCTTCAACTATTCTTCAGCTCTTGTGTGTGAAAAAGCCGTTATTGAGTCAGCCCGTTCATCCATCAGGAAAATCTGCACTACAAATTCTCAAGAATCAAGAATTATTGAAAACAGTAATATGGCGCTCCTTGATGCGTCTCATGAGTACCGCATTCTGATGGCGGGCCTGAATCAGAGCCAAGTGCTTCATTCTGGGAATCCTGCGATTTTTCAGATTATGAAGAAACTTACGGATATTGACAGAAAAAATGAAAAACTCTGTGGCAGAATAACGGCTCTATCAAGTAACCCGGAGACTGAAAAATGAGTATCTGGAATCTCTTTACCCTGTTTGGAGGTTTGGCTATTTTCCTCTTTGGAATGATGGAGATGAATAAGCATTTAACCTCTATTGCCAGTGGGAAAATGAAATCCATTATGATTGCTTTAACCAGAGGGCGGACCAGAGGTTACATTACCGGATTAGGGATTACCATGGTTAACCAATCTTCTTCAGCCACAACAGTGCTGGAGGCTGCACTTGTAGGGGCAGGCCTTTTAACCTTTCAGCAGAGTCTTGCTGTTACTCTGGGAGCTGAACTTGGATCGACATTCCTTGCTCAGCTGGTAGCCTTTCCATCAATTTCAAAATTTTCAACTTTTATTGTTGCCCTCGGGTTTATCCTGGTTCTCACTTTGAAGTCTGAAAAAGGCAGGCACATCGGGATGACGGTGTTTACTTTCGGTTTGCTTTTTATGGGAATGGAAATGATGTCGATGGCGCTTAAACCATTAAGATCATATGAGCCTTTTATCGAGTTGATGAAAAATGTTGAAACTCCAATTCTCGGATTATTATTCGGACTTCTTTTTACAATGATTATACAGTCCTCCGGGGCAACTGCCGGTATTACCATTGCAATGGCCATGGCAGGAACAATATCTCTGGAGCAGGCGATTCCAATTAATCTGGGCGCAGCTGTGGGTACATGTATCACGGCTGTACTTGGAAGCCTAACGCTGAATTGGGAAGCTAAGAGATCGGCCTATATTCATGTACTTTTTCAACTGATAGGCGCAGTTTGGGTTTTTATTCTTCTTATGATTCCCTTCAGGGGTGAGCGCCTCTATATCTGGGGAATAAAATGGTTCACTTTGAATGTAATGGGGACTGATAGTATCGCCCGGCAGATAGCAATGGGCTTTACCTTTATGCCGATTATTAATCATCTAATTGTTTTCCCGAACCTTAATCTGATTGTTCGTCTGTTTAACAGGGTTTTTCCCGAGGGGGAAACCGTTAAGCCTTTTGGAGTTGAATTTATTAACGATCAGCTTATCAATAGAAGTGTAGAATTATCATTGATGATGGCGAGAAAAGAGATTCTCCGGGTTGCAGAGTTTGTACAGATAATGCTTTTTGAGATGAAAAGTGCTTTTAGAAGTAAAGATCCTAAAGTGATCAGTTCGGTTGGTAATCTCGATTCAAAAATAGATACTTTGCATAAAATTATCATCTCATTTCTGGCAAGACTCTCACAACGGGAATTGTCGGAGAAACAATCTGAACTATGTGTGAATTATCTGTATGTACAAAACGAACTGGAATCTATTGGTGATGTAATTGATAAAAACGTCATGAAACTGGCAGAAAAGAAAATTAGGCAGAACCTGAAGTTTTCCGAGGAAGGTTTTAAGGAATTGGAACATCTGCTCCGTAAGGTAAACCGGAGATTTGACAAATTGATGATGGTACTCAGGGATGATGATATTGACACTGCCAGAATTCTGCTGAGTACTTACCGGGATGAGGAAGAAGAAAAATACAAGGAACTTCATATCAAGCGGCTGCATAAGGGTCTGGAGGAATCTATTGCCACATCTTCTGTACACCTCGATCTGATTTCTTATTTTTCACAGATTAATGGCCATATTGCTTATATTGCAGACCGTCTAAGCCTCGTAAGCTGAGAAATAAATATCAGGATCAATTATTAGTATTCCGAATAAAGGGAATAAAGAAAATTGATTGTACAAAAAGCAGGTTTTACAAGAGAATCAATACAGTTGACACTTCTCAGCGTTAAAGCTTTGGGAGGTATTACAAAGGAGAAACTAATGGCAGATGTATTTTCTAAAAATCAGGCGACAAACGCAGAAGACGCAGCAAAAATTGTTCCCAGGGCGGAGTTCCGGGCTTTTGGCCAGGGTCTTATTGATGAAGTTACTGTTGCAATGTGGAAAGCTAAGGCGACACTATTTAAAATCAGAACCTCCAGTGAAACATACTTTCTTTCCAGAAAGACAAATGAAGCGAATGTTAAAGTTAGAGATGGTCTTCTAGATATTAAAACGAAGGTTGGAGATACAGAAGACGGTTACGAGATATTTCAGCCCCGGGGGAAATTCGAATTTCCTGTAGGAAAGAAGGAAGTGGCAACCATCCTGGAAAATATGCTTGTTGAAGCCGATCTGAATCAGGAAACATATACCATTGATGAGTTTATGACTGTTGTTGAAAATCATCCCGATCTGGCTGCTGTTAGCGTTGAAAAGAAACGTTATGGTTTCTCGGTTGATGGTGTAATCTGTGAGTATGGTGAGGTTTTGTTTAACGGATCAAAAATCGAAACAGCCTGTTGTGAAAGTGAAGATTATGTCGGTATGAAAAAGGCCATTGAAGCACTTGAACTTGGTAATCATGAGAATGTGAATTATCTGAAAGCTGCAAAAATTTCCATCGGCATGAAATAGCCTGAATCTTATCCGTATCATTTCAAGTAAAAAACCGGCTTACTACAGCTGGTTTTTTACTATTATCGGGTGGAGCTTAAATAGTTTCGACTGAGAATATCGACGCTTCGGGATTTTCTAAGGCTGCAAAAACACTGCTCTTCACGGCTTCATCCGTGAGTTCCGGAAGATTCCCCGGTACTGGGATGTAAGGTATATTACAAGATATCAGATATTGAATTGCCGATTGAGTTTTTTCACGGTATTCCTTCAGCCGGGAAAGCACCTTCTCCCGGGTGTCGTCAATCCTGGTAATGGCTTCTGTCCCGCAGTTTGTACAGTATTTACCGTCTTTCAGAGGTTTGTACTTCATATGAAATACTTTATAACAGTTGGGACAGACCCGGCGGCCTGTTACACGATTCAATATGGTTTCATCGTCATTAACTACATGAATAATGGCATCTATCTTACGACTTTCTTTTTCTGCAATAGAAACAAGAAATTTTGCCTGATCGACGGTTCTGGGATAGCCGTCGAGGACGATACCCCTGTAGTCGCTTTTTTTAAAGGATGATAGAAATAGATCGTTGGTTACTGAATCCGGAACAAATAGTCCATTACTGACATAGTACTTTGCTTTCAGCCCCAACAGGACATCTTCGAATTTACAACCGCTCAGATGGGCTTTCAGACTCCGTCCAATTTTCTCACTGGAAATGAAATCTCCGGTTTTAGAATTGTAAAAATCAAGGATATTGCCTTCATATCCTATCTCATCAAAGGCTTTGAGATAGCTTCGGAAAATATCTCCGGTAGAAAGTTGTTCCAAACCGAACTCTGCAATAAGTACATCTATGCGCGGCTGTTTTCCGGCACCGCTTTTCCCCATTACCAATATATTATCGATGTCACCTTTTTTAAGTCTTTGTATCATTTCACGCCCCTTTAATTGACAATTTGACTGAAAACATTCTGAACGATAAATAACGATATAAATGAAATTATAGCAGAAATCAGCGGTGTCATAACCCAGCCCATACTGATTCGTCCGAGAATGCTGAAGTTGATATTCCGTCCACCTTTCGCAAGGCCGATTCCAATTACTCCGCCTACAATAGATTGGGAACTGGATACGGGTACCAGGGGGAAAGAGGGGAGGTGGTGTGATACCAGAAGGTCTTTTAAACCCTGAGATGCAAAGAGAAAAAGAACAATAGAGCTGGAGAGAACAACGATAAATGCTGTTATGGGATTTAATCGGTAGATTTCAGAACCAACGGTCATCATAACACGTTTGGAGTATGTAAAGACTCCCACTGCAATAGCAACACCACCGATAGCAAACAGCTGCTGAACACCTGTAAGGTTGAATAGTCCTCCGATAGAAATGTCTTGAAAAACAGAACTTGGAATAAATACACCCATAACGTTGGCAATGTTGTTGGCGCCAAGAGTGTAGGATCCGAAGGCACCGGCTGCCAGCAGCAGGAAACGGGTAGTGAAATCAAGGCGTATAAGATGAACTCGTATTCTACGGAGAAAGAATTTAACGACATAGTACAGTACAAAAGCAAAACCAGCGGAAAGAATAGGAGAAAAAACCCATGTCCCCAGAATTTTGGTTAGGGATTGCATATTAACACCTGTCCCGGAAAACAGGTTCCATCCGATTATCGCTCCGACGATTGCCTGGGATGTGGATACCGGGAGTGCCGCTTTTGTCATCATATATACTGATAACGCTGCGGCAAGAGCAACGGTAAAAGCACCGGGAAGGGTTGAGATTGCGCCGAGCTTACCCAGTGTGTGAGATGCCCCGCTGCCGCTGATTACAGCCCCAAGAATTACAAAAATCGAGCAGACAATTGCCGCTGATTTAAATTTAACCATATTGGTTCCAACAGCGGTGCCCCAAACATTAGCAGCATCATTTGCACCGAGGGACCAACCGAGAAACAGACCACTGGATAGGAATAGAAAAGTTGCTAGCATAGTGTCTTCCTTAGAACGCCCTTTTGATGGCGTATACTTCCAGACGCTCAGCCACCGCTTCAGCTTCATCGGCCAGCATGGATATTTTTTCTGCAAAATACCGCATATGAACGCGCCGGCTGAATTGCTCAATCTCTTCAGAATTAAAGGCTTTTGTTTTAATACGAATCTCAGCGGTGTCGGCTTCATGTTCCCAGAAATGTACCTGAGTAAGCAGGTCGGTTACATTCTGGGGTTCCTCAAAAAAGGCTCTTACAGCAGGAATGAGTTTGTGTACTGCTTTGACAGAGGCTTCTGAGAGGGAAATGAAATCGTCCTTCAGGAATGGGAAAATAACCGGTTTTTCAATAGAAATCTGAACGAATACTTTTTCAGTAATGTCAATTACATTATCCAAGGTTTCTATCAACCCTAGAACATCTCCCCGGGCATCTGGTATCAACAAGTCTGAATACAATGTGAATTTAATATCGAAGCGCAGGCTATCACTTTCACTCTCCAGTTTTTGAATCTGACTGCAGCGATCGTCAAACTGTTCCATCCGGCCGTTAAAGTATTCCTTTAAACCCTGTTCAAAGAGAGATGCACTGAGTTCTATATTCTTCAGAAATTTCTCTATATTGGCTTCAATTCCTTTTGCTTTTTTGAAAATTGAGATCATCTTTTTGCTCCTGTTGTTTTTAACAGTTTATTCTATGGATAATTTGTTCCGCTGTCTAATAGATTTAATTTATTTGTGATATCAATGAATCTAATCTGTAACATCAGTCCATAAGCAAATAGTTTATATTTATACAACCTATAAATATAAACAATGGTTTAAACCTTGGATTCTCATTGACAGTCTATTTCATATGATTCACGATTTCATGGAAAATATTTATTCGGGGAGTTTGTCTAATGAGTTTCAAAGATTATCTGGCAGCAGCCAAAAGAAGTTTCAGTCCGGAACAGAAAACAACCATTGTTATTGGAAATGAGGCGGCAGATCTCGACTCTCTGGCCTCCTCTGTTACATACGCCTATTACCTTTCCCTTTCAGGTGAAAATGCCCTGCCGGTGATGAACATACCCAGGAACGATTTTGCTCTGAGAACTGAAGCTGTTTATCTGTTTGGTGAAGCTTCAATCAGTTCTGACAGTCTGCTATTTCTTGAGGATGTTAATTTGAATGAGCTTTCCGATAAGGGAAATCTCAACCTTGTCCTCGTGGATCATAATGTTCCCGGAGCAGGTTTGGCAGCATATGAAAAAAACCTCAAAGAAATTCTGGATCATCATGCGGATGAAAAAAAATACCCATCGGATGTTGCCGCAGACATCAGACCTGTAGGTTCTGCAGCAACAATTGTAGCTGAACGGTTTATACAGAACAATAAAGAAAAGATTGACAGTGATGTGGGAAAGCTGCTTCTGGGAACTATATTACTTGATACTGTCAACCTTGATGCAGATGCCGGCCGTGTTACAAGTGATGATGATACAGCGGCTAAGGCACTCATAGCACTTACCGGTCTGGAGCAGAAATCACTCTTTGATAAACTTCAATTCGAGAAGTTCAACGTATCGTCTCTTGGTAGTTACGATCTATTAAGAAAGGACTATAAAGAATGGCAGCTCGGTGATGTAAAATGTGGAATCGGATCGGTACTTATGCCGGCCATTGACTGGATAAAGAAAGATTCTGATCTGTTGAAAGTGTTTCAGGAATATACCGGAGATAGAGATCTTGATGTTTTACTGGTAATGAATGCATATACAGATCCCGACTTTATACGGAATCTCGGTGTTTTTATTCCTGAAGCAGATTTACGGGAAAAGACTATTAAGTTTCTTGAATCCTCGGATTTGGGGCTTGAGTTTATGGACAGTGGCTTTAACGATGGAGAAATTGCGTTCTATCACCAGGGTAATCTCGGGATTTCGCGTAAGAAACTCCAACCGATACTGAACGACTTCTTTACAGCTTAGAAAGCTTAGAGTGGAATGTCCGGAACCTGATAAAGATACAGATATTTACTATGTCTTTATCAGGTAGTTACAAAACGATTTGACAGTTGGAGACATCGATATATCTTGAAGATGTATAAGGACAATGTTTCTGTAAAGAGTTTCTTCCTTAATCCTCAAGATGGAGAACCATTTTGAGTTCACCTCCCGTTTAATTTCCGAGTAGGTAAAAAAGGCGCAACCCAGGCCATTCTGAACCATGGAGATTCTCATGGCCTTATCGTCAATCTCGTGTTTTATCGAATAGGGCACATCGTATTTGAGGAACAGTTTGGTGATGGCCTGCCGGGAAAGTGTATTTTTAAAAGAAACAATCAATTCCAGATTCTTTAAATCACGGATACTTACCTCGTCCTTACCGGATAAAGCATGGGTGTTTGGAATAGCCAGCACCATCTCGTCCCTGCCGATTATTTTTTCTTCAAGTCTGGTATCTTTGAACCCAGCATCCTGGGAGCCGATGATACCGATGTCCAGCTTGTTTTTTAACACCATC
>Ga0209633_10003676_pt1 | contig 14098 bp, 12 predicted proteins | sample Cruoilmetagenom1_FD_187290 | JGI IMG/M metagenome (GOLD analysis project Ga0209633, IMG submission 187290) | Oil polluted marine microbial communities from Coal Oil Point, Santa Barbara, California, USA - Sample 1 (SPAdes) (version 2) | ecosystem: Environmental > Aquatic > Marine > Oil seeps ... | reverse complement strand
TGACTGATAGCGGCGTCGTCGGCCGGTTTCTGCGGCCTGATGACAAGACCGACCGTTTCGTCACCGCGAACCCGAAATTCAGCCTGCGCCATGAATTTTCCGATCGCGTCAACGGCTATGTCAGCTATGCGCGCGGCGCCCGCCCGCCGCAAACGACGGATTTATATCGCCTACAGATCAACCAGACGGGCGATCAGGCGCGCCCGGAAAAGATTGACGCCGGCGAGGCGGGGCTGCGGGCGCGCATCGGCGACAGGATCAATATCGACCTCGCCGGCTTCTTCATGGAAAAGCGCAATTTCTTTTTCCGCGACGCCGACGGTTTCAATGTAACTAATGGCAAGACCCGCCATGCGGGCGTTGAGGCGGATATCCGGTTTGTGCTCCATGAAACGGTTACGCTTGAAAGCGCGGTCACCTATGCGGCCCACACCTATCGCTTTGATCGCCCGACGGGTAGGGCGTCGGAGTCGATTGCCAAGGGCGATGATGTCGATTCCGCGCCGCGCGTGATCACGAATACAAGGCTTCGCTGGCGCCCGTTTGAGCGCGCCTCCATAGAGGCCGAATGGGTCTCGGTTGGATCCTATTTCACTGATGCGGCGAACGATCATGCATATGAAGGTCACAACCTTCTCGATCTGCGCGGTGAAGCAGACGTGACGGAGCATCTCTCGGCCTTCCTCAGCTTGCGCAATTTAACCAATGAACTTTATGCCGAGCGCGCGGACTTCGCCTTCGGCAATGAGCGGTTTTTTCCAGGAGAGGAAAGAACCCTTGGCTTTGGCGTCCGGTATCGGCGGTAGAGCATGACCAGGAAAAGTGGGGGCCGGTTTTCCTGGTCATGCGACCGCACAAAACTAGCGTGGGATAAACTTAGCCCGCGCTAGGCGCCAAAAACTCTTTTCATGGTCGCCTAACTTGCCTAGCGTTTGCGCAGCAAACCGGGAGGCGAGACTTGCCCAGCCTAAAGGCCATATTACTCAACTGGACTTTGAAATGGACGGTAAAGCGTCATCCGCTCCATCTGACCGATCCGGAAAAGCTGCGCGTCGGCACAGACCGGATGGCGCCGGACGAGCCGCCCGAAGGCGTTACGCTGGAAAAGGTCGATGACGGCGCCGTCAAAGGAGAATGGCATAAGAGCGACAACGCCGAGAGCGGCAATCTGATTTTCTATCTCCATGGCGGCGGCTACATATTCGGTTCGCCAAAATCTCACCGCGCGCTCACCTTCGCGCTGGGGCGCGCGAGCAAGGCGAACGTTTTTTCGCTCAACTATCGATTGGCGCCGGAGCATCCTTTTCCGGCTGCGGTGGACGACGCTCTCGCCGCCTATCGCTGGCTTCTGGATCAGGGGCGCGATCCGGCGCGCATCGTGGTCGGGGGCGATTCGGCGGGCGGCGGTCTGGCGCTCGCGCTTTTGCTCTCCATTCGCGATCACGGATTGCCCCTGCCCAGCGGCGCCGTCCTTTATTCTCCGTGGACGGATCTCGCGGCGACCGGCCCGTCCCTTTCCTTCAATGAGAAAAGCGACGTGATGTTTAAAAAAATCTACATCGAAGAGGGCGCGAAGAAATATCTCGCCGGCGCAAATCCAGAAGCGCCGCTGGCCTCGCCCCATTATGCAGACCTTGTCGGCCTGCCGCCGACCCTGACTTTCGCAAGCGATAAAGAGATTTTATACAGCGATGCCGTGCGCCTTAATGAGCGGCTCGCCGCCGCCGGTGTTGAAACAGAATTTGTCGTTGAAAAAGGCCTCGCCCATGTTTGGCCGGTCTTCGTCGGCAAGTTGCCGGAAGCGGAGCGCTCTGTTCACCAGTCTGCGGACTTCATAAAGCAGCGCTTTGACGCAAAGGCTGCATAATGAAAGCCGACATGGCAAAGCTCCTGGTCGCTGTCGTGCTCGATATTCTCGATTTCACGATTGGCCGGATACCGGGCTTTGAGCTTGCTTTTGACGTAATCCTCGGCCTTGCGGCGGTCGTGCTTTGGGGCTGGCCGGGCGTGTTTGCATTTTGGGAAATTGGCGACCCGACCGGGCAGATAGATGGCTTTGCGCCGACGCTCACGCTGATCGCACTTAGCCAGATGGGGAAAGGCAAAAAGAAATCAGCCCGCGCAGATCAACACGATCTAGCGGACTGATTTTACGCGACGCTCCCCCAAAGAACTCTAGAGCGGCTTGCGTATGTCGCTCAGCGGTTAGTCGCCATACTCGCGGAACGATCCGTCTTCCCAGTAGGTGTCGCCATATTCCGGATCGACATAGTAATACCGGCCTGAATAACGGTCATAGCGGCGGTGGCCGTGGTCGCGTGCGCGGCCCCAGCAAGTACCGGCGCGCGAGCAACCTTCATAAGCGCCGAGCGCGGCGCCGATAAGCGCGCCATAGGCGGCGCCTCGGCCAGGGCTGCCGGCGAAGATTTCACCGGCGATTGCGCCGCCCGCGGCGCCAATAACCGCGCCTGTAAGCGCGCCTTCACCAGTCGACTGACAACCGGCTACTGCCAATAAGAGTGCGCCCGATGCGATCGCCAAAGTTTTCATGTTCATCTCTCCATCTCGTCGCGTTTTATGTTCTAAAAGGCGGTTTTGAGGCCCCGCGTCTCGTTAAGAAACAAGATCGCCCGCATCCAAGGCGAGAATGAGGCGCTGATCTGACGGAATTGGGCCGCCTGCATCACGCCCTTGCTAGGATAAGGCGATTGTCTAGTGTGATGCTCAAACTATTGGCGGAGGATGAGAAATGACGGGCATCAAATCGACAGCGATTTTTCTGAAAGAATATCCGGACGGGATGCCGCAGGCATCGCAATTTGATTTCCGGGAAATAGATGCGCCAGCGCCGGGAGACGGCGAAATGCTCTGCCGCACGGTCTGGATGTCAGTCGATCCTTATATGCGCGGGCGCATGCGGCCGGATGTGAAAAGCTATATCCCGCCATTCGCGCTCGGCGCGCCGCTCGAAGGCGGCGCCGTCTCCCAGGTGCTCGAATCAAATATTTCCGGGTTCGAGGCGGAGGACTATGTCGTCGATTTCACGGGCGGCTGGAAATCCCACTATATCTCCAAGGGCGAGCGCACGCAGAAGGTCGACCCGAACATGGCGCCCTTGTCCGCCTATCTTGGCGTCCTTGGCATGCCGGGCCTTACCGCCTGGGCGGGCGTCACGCAAATTCTGAAACCGAAAGAAGGCGAGACGATGTTTGTCTCCGGCGCCGCGGGCGCCGTTGGCTCCGTCGTGTGTCAGCTCGGCAAGGCCAAGGGCTGCCGGGTGATTGCTTCGGCCGGCTCGCCGGAAAAATGCCAATGGCTTGAAAAAGAAGCGGGCGTCGATGTTGCGCTGAACTACAAGAACTACGCGAACGCCGCGGAACTGACGAAGGCGCTCGCGGAGGCCGCGCCGAACGGCGTCGATTGTTATTTCGAAAATGTCGGCGGCATGCATCTCGAAGCCGCGCTCAATTGCATAGCGTTTGGCGGGCGCATGGCGCTTTGCGGCATGATTTCAGTTTACAACAACAAAGAGGTAGAAGCAGGCCCGCCCAATCTTATCAATCTGATTGGCCGCGGCGTGATGGCCCGCGGCTTTATCGTCTCGGAATACGCAGACAAGGCGATGGAGTTCGCAATGGAAGTCGCGCCGTTGCTTGCGCAAGGCAAAATAAAATTCCAGGAATCAAAATATGAAGGTCTCGAAAATGCGCCGGGCGCGTTTATCGGGCTCTTCAGCGGCGAGAATATGGGCAAGGCGGTCGTGCGGGTTGGGCCTGATAAGGAGTAGGTATTAAAATCAATCAGGCGATTGATGGTCTTTTTTGGTCACGCGGAAAAATAATCCCTGTGGCTCTATTTGTTGGTAGAATGCGTGTTTGTCCGATACGCCCTCTAGGGTGCTAGGAAAAGAAGTAATGAATCTGGAGCAGCTAAAATCAAGTTCGGAAAACTACCTCCGTAAGAAGAATATAGATGTTGCTTCACATCTCCCAACTATTGAACCACTTTCAGAAGTACGCCCTCGATCCGCAGCGGATATTGCTTCGAGAGCGTTTGCTCTAAGCTATTTTATCAGATCGGCGTATGGTGTGGATCGGAAAGTGCTTACAAAAGATCTGAAAAATTACGGTCTTTGGGAGCATGTCACTAAAAGTGAAAAAGACGCGCTGAGCGCAAGATTAAACCCCAACGAGCGTAAAGCCGACATAAGCTGGACAGCAGAGTCGATTCAAGCGCTCGCATGGTGTCTGGAATTGGTTGCGATGGACCACTTTCGACATTGTGATGACGACCTAGCTGAAAAATTTCCGGTGAAGACCGACCCTTCTGAATTCATCTCGCAGGCAAAAATCAAACCCATTGAAGAAATCCAGCGACAATGTGATCTGTTGTATCGGATGCACTCTTTTGCCAGACAAGCACGTTTTGAAGGGAAAGCTTGCCCGTTTGAAGAAGTTCTCGTCTGTAAGCGACGTCATGCAATGGACTGGGTTTATGGCGTTAAGGAAAATTGGGACGAGATACCGCTGGACACTTAGTCACGAATGGCGAAATTCGACGCGAACTTAATTATTCGACGCCTAAAACCTGAGTAACAGTCTACGGCGAAAAATCGCCTTATTGAGTCTAGCCTAATGCCCGCCCGTCTCCGCCTTGTGCTCGGCGACGATTTTGTCGGCGTCCTTACCGAATAGTTCCTGATAATGATCGAACGCGGCTTCATAGGTCGCTGCGCCCTGGCTGAGCGAGCGCAGCTCTATGATGAGGCCGTGCAGGCCGGATTCTGGCATCATCGCGGTGACCGTATCCCACCCTGGCCAGCCTTCGCGCGCGTCAAATCCTAAAATCTGCCCGCGCCGCCCTGAAATGACACCGTGGACTTTGTTGGTGCAGTCGCTCGGCGTGTGGATGCGCGTTTCATAGATCGGCTCGAGAAGCACCGGATCGCAATCGGGCAGGGCCTCGCGCATGGCCTGGCGGCCGGCAAGCTTGAACGACATCTCGTTAGAGTCGACCGCATGGTGCTGGCCGTCGCAAAGCGTCACCGCGAGGTCGACGACGGGAAAACCGAGCGGCCCGCTGGCGAGTTCCTCTTTGGCGCCGGCCTCGACAGCGGGAATGAATTGCTTCGGCACCGAGCCGCCATGAATAACTTCGTCGAACTCAAAACCGGCGCCGCGCGCCAACGGTTTTATCTTGACCTTGATGTCCGCAAACTGGCCATGACCGCCGCTTTGCTTTTTGTGGCGCGCATGATGATCGGCGCCGCCCTTTATCGTCTCGCGGTAGGAGGGCTTTGGCGTTGAGGTTTCAATTTCAACATTATACTGATTTTTCAGTTTCGCGGCGATCAGGCGCATATGCACGTCGCCCTGGCCGCGCAGCAATAACTCGCCAGTGTCTGGCCGGCGCTCGGCGATGATCGAGGCGTCTTCTTCGCTGAGCTTTGCGAGCGCCGCAGAGAGTTTTACATCGTCCTTGTCGCTCTTGGCGCGGATCGCCAGGGAAAATACCGGCGTATGCGCCGCGCCCGCAAAGTCCCGCTTATGAATTTGCCCGTCGATCAGAATGTCGCCGGTCGCCAGCTCTTCGTTGCGCGCGATGCCGACAAGGTCTCCGGCGCTGCCTTCGCTCAGCTTGTCGCGGGCCTCGCCGTTTAGCGCAAGGAGCCCAGTGATGCGCCCGCCGCCGACGGCGTCGCCATTTTTAAGCGCGCCTTTCCAGACCCGCATCGCCGAAATCTTGCCGGTGTGGGGCACATGCATGGTCCGCATCACCGACGCGACTGTCTCGCCGCCTTTGTCAAAGCCATGGCGCGCGGCGGCGACTGAGACGTCAGGCGTTTCATGGCGAAGGAGCTTTAAGAGCCGAGTGATGCCGTTGCCGTGAGCGGCCGAGCCAAGGAGCACGGGCACAACCACATCCTCGCGCAGCTCCTGCGCCATCAACTCATAAATCTCACCGCTGGCGGGGACTTTATCTTCGAGAATTTGCTCCATCAGCGTGTCGTCAAAATCGGCGACCGTATCGAGCATGGATTCGCGCGCTTCGGCCTCCCGGTTTTTTGCCGTTTCCGGAATCTCAACAAGCTCCGACTGTTTGCCTTCGCGATATTTCCATGCGCGTTCGCTGACGAGATCGACCGCCCCGACAATCGTGTCGCCCACGCGGATCGGCGCCTGGCGCAGGACAAGCGGCCGCTCTGAATAGGATTGCAGCGATTGTAGAAGGTCGCGAACGCGCACTTGCGATTCATCGATCCGGTTGACGAAAAGAACATGGGGGATGTCGTGATCGTCAAGAAATTTGAAATAAGCGCCGAGCCCAGCGGTGCGTTCCGGGTTTGGCTCGGCGACGATCACGACGATGTCGGCGGCGCGCATGGCGTCTTCGCCCGCCTGAAGGAGTTCGTTCGATCCTGGGGAATCGATGAAATTCCATGTGTCGCCGAGATAGTCGCAGCGGGCGAAGTTCGGCTCGGTTGTCATGGCGAAGGATTTTGCTTCCGCTGAAAAATCAAACGCCGGCGCTTTGGCGCCGGCGCGTTCAAGCAGTGCGCTGGTCAGGGTCGTCTTGCCGCTGCCCTGCGGCCCAACGAGCACCGCGCAACGTGTCGATCTTTCGTTTGCAGTCATGGCAAAGCTCCTCCCATTGGGCGAGGGCGTTACCCACCGTGGTGTTAAGATCTCATCGCCTCAGACTGCGATGCTGATCCGCCTCGCGCTGGCTTATATAAGGTCTTGTCTATCAAAGACCTTTAGCGGGTATGGATCAATCCCAAGGGGGCAAATAGTGGCGCACGGAATGCGTTTTTTGGCCAAAATCCAGCTTATTTCCGCCAGAGAGATCGTCCCCGCTGATGATGGCGACTTTCGCGTTGCGGCGGCCGCCAAATACCGATTCGGGGCCGGCCCCGGCCGCCCAAGGATTTCGCTTGACGGGCGCCGCCCTCTATCATACACCGCGCGCTCCCGAACGGCGAAAAGCCGTCGTTTTGCGGGTGTAGCTCAGTTGGTTAGAGCGCCGGCCTGTCACGCCGGAGGTCGCGGGTTCGAGTCCCGTCACTCGCGCCATATTTTCCAAAAATATTCCATTAAGCCATTGAAAAATAAGACTTTCGCTGCGAGCCCTATCGTAAATTTGTCGTAGCGGCTCAGAATGGGGTAGGAAATGGGTCAAAAATGGGGTAGAAATATTTCATGGCGAAGGCCCAACACTCTGAGAAATACCTCACTCAACGTGGCGGCGTTTGGTACTACCAGCGATGGATTCCAAAACGATTTTCCCACGTCGATTCACGCCAAAAAATCAGGTTCACACTGCATACCGAATCCGTCGAAGTGGCGCGCCTTCGTCGTGACGCGCTGGCTGAGGCGGACAAACATTATTGGACGGCATTAGCGATCGACGCAGCAAACAACGACGGTGTTAGCGAAGCTGCTTTTCGCGCTGAAAAATTGCGGTACAAATCTGCGACGGCCCGGGCGCTGGCGCACGGATTTCAATATCGCCCAGCTGAAACTCTCGCCGCGGACGCACAGCACAGTGGCAACGTTGGTGAGTTGTTGAACCGGATCGAGTTTCTCGAGAAGAATGCGGGCGCTGCAATTGTTCCAGCCAAGCAGGAGACAGAAGCGATCCTTGGCGGCGTTGCCGAGCCTGCGAGGCCAAGGGTTAACGTGTCAGACGCTTTCGAGGTCTACTTAAAAGAAATTGCTTTTGACGAACAAAAAAACAAATCCCCCAAGCAGCAATATTCTTGGGAAAAGACCAAGCGTACGTCGACAAACTATTTCATCGATGCGATCGGCGATGTCGCTATGGAGGACATCACGCGGGACATGGCGACTTCTTACCGAAGTTGGTGGATCGAACGTATGATACCGGGTGATGAGCAGATGAAACCCACAAAACCTAACACTGCGAATCGACACATCGGGAATATGCGACGCCTTTACGAGGATTACTTTACGCATGTCGGTGAAGAAGAACGACCCAACCCGTTTAGGAAAATGTTCTTCAAGGAAGATCAGGAATCAAATGTTCCCTCATTTGAGAATGACTGGGTGAGAGAGCGTGTTCTTTCTCTAGGATTGTTCGATGACCTGAACGATGAATTGCGGCTAATGATTTATGTGTTGATTGAAACGGGAGCTCGAACCAGCGAAATTTGCAATCTTCAGACAGAAAATATTCATTTGGACAATGATGTTCCATACATTTCTATTCAGCCAAAAGGGCGCGAGTTAAAAACGTGGACATCGAAGAGGGAAATTCCGCTCGTTGGGGTTGCACTCGAAGCTATGAAAGAAGCGCCTACTGGATTTCCGCGCTATCAAGATAAGGGTGAGCTGGTTTCTGCCAATTTGATGAAGGCATTTCGGAAACGAGATCTACTGCCGACCCCAGAGCATGTCATCTATTCATTTCGACACGCATTTGAAGATCGGATGCTTGAAGCCGACATTGACTTCGGAATGCGGTGTTATCTGATGGGGCACAAAAACCCGCGACCCGATTACGGCAAGAAGGGATCGATCGAGTATCGACGTAATTTGCTGCTGAAAATAGCCCACCCCTATAATGATGGGCTCTTTAAAAACGCTTAGATTGACCGTGGAGTTTGGTCACATTCGTATTTGTGTCTGACGATTTTCGGATTGCGTGCGCATCGTGTTGCACTCGTCGCGGTCTTGGATTAGCGCGTCGACTGCTCGCGTATTCGGCCAGCTTGGCCTGTCGAGCTTCCAGTTCCTCAAGTTCTGCTTTCAGGACGTCGAAAATCGGCCAGTAGGTATCGCCATAAAGATCTATGATTGTTGCTACCGTGCTCATCGCTCTGCGAAGTCGGTCAGTTGTTAAATTCGGATTTCTGGCATGCGACGTCATTCCATGAGTTTAGGAGTTGGGCGCTTAACCGTATGCAGATATCGCGAGCAGAAATTACAGGGTGTATCAGGGTAGCGTATCGCACTATGCGATGTGTTACCTTGAGGTGAACCGTGATCAATGCTATTCAATATTCAGATACTAGTCTCTTGAGGCCGAGCTCTTAGATCCGTTTCCTATCAGAATTCGATAAGGCAGCAGTCTGGAATGACAAGAAAGCTGTGCTAGAAAAGACTCGGGAAGGGCGCTCTGTCCCGAGCTCAGCTGGATAGAGTATTCGCCTCTGAAGCGAAGGTCGCGCGTTCGAATCGCGCCAAGTCCGCCATTTCATTATAAACCTATCGCCGACTCACGATGTTAATCGATGCAGCTAAGTTCAGGATTGGATTAATAGGATACAGGATCCAAGAACTCTCCCTTAGCAAAACACCTTAGAAAGTCTCATGATCCCTGACGGGGTACACTGTACGGCGTCCGGGATTGTGGAACAGAATGAGGGATTTACGTAACGTAGTGGTTTGGGCTCATCGTGATCAGCAGGAGTGATCGACGCGACACAACTGCAAATGGGCGCGGCAGAGCGCACGATAAGGAAATTCGAGGCAGGATATGCAGTTCCTATTCATCGGAAGAGAAGATGCGGATTGTGTTCGCAAGGACTTTGGGGTGGAGGCGATAAAGATGACTTTGCCGACGGGAAAATATCTCGCAGGAATAGAATAACGCTGGCCGAAACACCCATGTTACTTCACGAACTTCTGAAACCGATCGGTCGCATATTGGGCGTGGCAAGCGCTGCACGCTTCGATCATGCGGCTAAAGTGTTGCTGTTGCAGTGGTCTATTTCCAGCTCTCGCCGCCTTGGAGAGTTCGGCGGAAATTTCGTGAAATTCCTTGTCCATCTCTACAAAGCCTTTCGACGCGACAGTTATGAGATGCATTTTGTCTTCGGCGGTCATCGATTGTTTCAGGATGAAGCTGTCATGAATCTGTTGTGCCAAAAGCGCCACTTGCTCATCATCTCCGGCAATAAGCGCCGTAAAGATTTCCTGACTGGCGTCATTGATGGAGACCATTTCTTTACGCAGGAGTTCGCGAATTTTAGGCGTCAGTTTCGGTGAGACCGGTTCTGCGCTCTGTTCCGGCGAGCAACCTCCAAACGTGAGAACCAGCAGCGGTACAAACAACACTTTCCTTGAGTATCTTCTGATCATAATTGTTCCGTTCTTTGCGGTAGGGGCTGGGATCACTTAATCCAGCATTGATTACGGGTAGAGGTCACATGGCGTGAATGTTTAGCCGCGTTTTTACTCCGCGCCGCAGCGCCTGAATGTGCTTCCCTTTGTAAATTTCGGCTATTCTTTCGAACGCACCTAAAGATGCTGCGATTGATATCGAGGTTTTTGTAACGGGCAATTCCAATAGTGATCTCAAACCGCGTCCAGCATGCGTATGTTCTCGCGAATGAGCGCGGTCGCAAGTGCAATGTCAGCCTGATCGAGCCGGTCAGTTTCAAGAGTACGTAAGGTTAGGGCTCGTGCTGTCCGAAAAACAAGCGCTTGCCCCACAAGCGTGAGAGCGCGCAATCGCGCGCGCTTCGAACCTGGCTCATCGCCCGTTGCAATTGCGGTAAGATGTGTAACTGCACGAATAAATCGGCCCGCGCCATGCTCGTACAATATGTCGAAAGCCTCCGATGGCGACGCCTGTTCACGCAAAATAAAATGCGCCCATTTGCTGCTCTGCTCACTCGTGAGCATTGCGATAAATGGCGTAAAGACCTCTTGGAGCAACGCGATTGCACGAGCGCGGGTGAGGCCGTCATCATAGATCTCGTTTTCAAAAGTCTCCATGACCGGGCCGATCGTGTGTGCGATCATGTCGGCGATGTGTTGCGCTGCTGCAAGATGCAGCGCTCGCTTCGTGCTGAAATGGTAGGGAATTGCGCTGAGATTAGCGCCAGCCGCCTCGCTCAACGCCCGCGTCGAAGTTGCGTCATATCCAAATTTGCCGAAGAGATCGATCGCGGCGTCCACCAGCCGCTGCCGCGTCGCGATGCTGCGTGCATCAGGCCTCTCGTTTTCAATATCCGGCGCACGTTTAATTTGTCGTGTCATTGTTGAATTACCTGTATGGCGTGATTGGGAGACTTCTCATCAATTAAGCGGCGTGTGATGACCGCGGCGAGTTCTGAATGGTTCGGCTCAGGGGTCGCCTTTGTTCCTGTTTTTACAACATTAACGCGCTCGACAGGCAGTGTTCCACTGACGGCCTTCATCAGCGAAACGGCATGAGTGCGCAGCAATTTTTCCGCTTCGGTCAATTCAATGTTGATCTCCGCTAGATTGCTCTCAGAATCAAGAACGGTAGAGTACCCATCTTCCCCAGCGTCATATCGAAGCGTGGAAACAGCTAAGCCTTCAGCTGCATGTTTGTGCGCCAGGCCAAGCTGAGTGACAACTTCATGCGCCCGGTCATAACGAGCGATGGCGCTTTCCGCCTCTTCCAACGCGCGCAAGACTGTTTGTTGATACACGGCCAATGCGGCTTCGGCCTCGGCGCGTTCTGCCTCCACTTGCGCCTTGAGCTTACTGCGTCCGAAAATCGGCAATGAAAGTCTCGGCCCGACGCTGCCGGCGATGCTCGCCGCATTAAACAAGTCTGAAAAATCGATGGCTTCAACGCCCGCTGTCGCCGCCAGGGTCAGCTTTGGCAACAGATCAGCTTGCGCCACGCCGATATCAGCAGTTTCAGCGGCGAGAAGCCGTTCCGCCTGCCGCACGTCCGGCCGAGCGCGGAGCATGCCAGTTGGCGAGCCGATATTGATGGTCTTCGCGCCAGGAAGGGCGGCCGTTAAATTGGCGAGATCGATCTTTCCGGACAATTGATCCGGGCGAACGCCCGTCAGAACCGCCAGCCGATAAACAGCAGCCTGAATTTCAGCCTCCAGCGGGGGAAGCGTGGCTTGTGCGCGAAACAAGCGGGTGGCTGCGCGATCAACATCAGATGACGTTGCGCTACCGACAGCAAGGTGGGACTCGACAAGCCGCATCGACCGTTCTTGCACATTGGCAATAACATTGCGTGCAATGCGCTGGCGCTCGAAGCCGATGAGTTCGATGTATGTGCGTGCGATTTCGGCTGCGGTCGACAGTTGGGCCGCATCAAGACTTGCCGTAGACGCGGCAAGGCGCGCATCGGCGGCCTCAATGGCGCGATGTGTTCCGCCAAATAAATCAATCTCCCAGATGGCGTCAAAACCGGCATCGTAGAGATCGGTATCGGCTTCGATTCCGATCACATCGCCTGCCGGAATGAGACCGTTTTCCGAACGCGATATAAGTTGCGCGTTTGCGCCGGCGGTCACACTGGGTCGAAGCTGTCCGGCGGCTTTGCTGCGCAGGGCGCGCGCTTTTCGCAAGTTTGCGCGCAACGCAGCAAGGTCGTAGTTCTGCGCGAACGCATCTGCGATCAGGCTGTCGAGTACTGGATCGTCAAACACCTCCCACCAGTGCGAGTTCGGATTCATCTTCGACACACGGTTGGAAGTTTCGGTCCATCCATCTGGCGCTACCGCCTCGGCGCGCGCGTAGTCCGGGCCTGCTTGGCCAAGGCTCGCGCAGCCGCCCGCAGCCAATGAGAGGGCGAGAAAGCTGCTTGCTGCAATGGTCCTCTTTGGAATCATCGAATACTCCACTTAATTACTGTGACCATCATGTTGTTTTTTTCCGAAAGAGCCATGCGGCGGTTGGAAGGGTCACGGCTGCAATAAGAATCAGCGGTGCCGTATTGCGCGCGACTTCAAGGGCCGGGAGATCTTTGAGGTAGATACCTTGAGCGATCACGAGAAAATGACGCAACGGATTTATCAATGTCAGGGTCTGCATCCAGTTTGGCATATTTTCGACCGGAGACATGAAGCCGGAGAGAAGAATCGCAGGTGATGCAAATACGAAAGCGCCAAGAATAGCCTGCTGCTGCGTGGCCGAGATCGCGGAGATGAAGAGGCCAATTCCAACGACCGCCAGCAGATAGAAAAACATGCTTGCATATAAGAGCAGCAGCGAGCCCGAAAAGGGGATCTTGAAGATGACCGCAGCCATGAAAATGAAGAACGTTCCGTGCATATAGCCGAAAATCATACCGGGAGCGGCTTTGCCGACGACGATTTCTAACGGCCGCATAGGGGAGACAAGCAACTGATCAAATGTGCCAAGCTCGCGTTCGCGGGCGACTGAAAGAGCGGTCACGATGATTGTGGTGAGCAATGTAATCGTTGCGATGAGGCCGGGAACCGTAAACCAGTTATATTCGAGATTTGGGTTGAACCAATTTCGTACGCGCAACGGCTCTATCGTTGCGCCGCCATATGCTTGCGTGGAAACCCGGGCGATGATGTTGGTGAGATACCCATTCACGATTTGTGCGCTGTTCGACTTACGCCCGTCCAGGATGATTTGAATATTAGCAGGCTCGCCGGCGCCAATTTGCCGGGAAAAATCCTGACCAATGTGAACCACCGCAAGAGCGCGTTGAGCATCGATCGCCTCACGGATTTGTCCCACGCTATCCAGACGATAGACATCACCAAAAGGCGCTGCGGTGCTGATTTGCGCCTCAATTTCGCTACCCCAATATCCATTATCGAAGTTGACGACCGCGATGTCCGCGTTCTTCACTTCCATCGTCATTGCGAATGCAAAGATGACGAGTTGTAGGATTGGTGGAATGATCAGTGTCATCCGGCCTTTGGGATCGCGCCAGATCGCCAGAAGTTCCTTGATGGTGAGGGAGTAGATTCGGCGCCACATATTAATCAATCCGTTTCGGCGTGGCGAAATACGTTAAAGTTAAAAACAGGATGCCGACTGCAACCATGTTTCGGATAGCCGGCAACAACAATATCCATGTGTCTCCAGCAAGGAAGAGGGTCTGCAAGCTTGTGACGAAATAGCGTGCTGGAATGAACGTTGTAATGACTCTGATCAGCTCCGGCATTGAACTGATTTCAAAAACGAATCCCGAAAGCAACGTTGCTGGAAGGAAGCCGGTAAATAGAGCAAGCTGTGAAGCGACAAACTGGTTTTTTGTGACCGCTGAAATCAATAATCCCTGCCCAAGGGCCGGAAGCAGGAACGCGGCGGCAACCGCGCCAAGCGCTATAATAGATCCGCGAAAGGGAACGCCAAAAATGAATACGGCCGCTACA